>Ga0193726_1000430_pt1 | contig 45472 bp, 44 predicted proteins | sample H2c1metaG_FD_144928 | JGI IMG/M metagenome (GOLD analysis project Ga0193726, IMG submission 144928) | Soil microbial communities from a riparian zone of the East river system, Colorado, United States - H2c1 | ecosystem: Environmental > Terrestrial > Soil > Riparian zone | place: USA: East River... | reverse complement strand
GGTGGCTGGTTCTTCGTGGTCGCCTCCGAGTCGATCAGCGTCGGCCACACCACGGTCGCGCTGCCCGGCGTCGGCTCCTATAGCGCGCTCGCCATCGAGCACAAGAATTTACGGGCCATCGGCTGGGCGATCGCCACCATGCTGATCGTGATCCTGCTCTACGATCAATTGCTGTTCCGTCCCCTGGTGGCGTGGGTGGACCGCTTCCGGGTTGAGCAGGAACCCGGCGTGCGCGTCCCTGATTCCTGGGCGCTGACCATGATGCGCCGTTCGCGTTTGATCCAGGCAGCGACCGTGGCGTTTCACGCGGCGGTGATGTTCACCAGCCGTGCGGTGAAGCGCACCGACAAGCCGCCGGAGCCGCCCGCGTCCACCCCGAAACGTAGTTTGGACCTGCTGTGGGTGTCATTGATCATCGCCGCCGTGGTGCTCGGCCTCTGGCACATTGCCTGGGTGCTGATCAAGAACACGCCCCTGCACGAGGCGCTGCAGGTGTGCGGACTGGCGACGCTCACCATGCTGCGCGTGTTCATCCTGATCGCCCTGGCGAGTCTGGTCTGGGTGCCGATCGGCGTGTGGGTGGGCATGCGGCCGCGGGCGGCGCAGATCGTGCAGCCGATTGCGCAGTTCATGGCGGCTTTCCCCGCGAATTTGCTGTTTCCCATCGCCGTCTACGGCATCGTCGCGTGGAAGCTCAATCCCGACATCTACCTGAGCCCGCTGATGATCTTGGGCACGCAGTGGTACATCCTGTTCAACGTCATCGCCGGCGCATCGGCCATACCCGCCGAGATGCGCTACGTGGCAGCCAATTTTCGGGTCAAGGGCTGGCTGTGGTGGCGCAAGGTCGCGTTGCCCGCGATTCTGCCGTTTTATGTGACGGGGGCCATCACGGCGTCCGGCGGCTCGTGGAATGCCGCCATCGTCGCCGAATTGGCCACTTGGGGAGATACTCACGTCCAGGCCCGCGGCCTGGGGTCGTATATTGCAGAAGCGACCACGGCCGGAGACTTTCACCGCATCGTCTTGGGGATCGGCACCATGAGCCTGTTCGTGGTTGTCATCAACCGATTGTTCTGGCGGCCCTTGTATTATTACGCCGAGCGAAAATATCGACTTACCTAGGTAGTGCCATGAACAACTCTCCGCTACTGCAGTGCAACGATGTGCGCAAGGCCTTTCCCAAGCCGGACGGAGCCGAGCTGCTGGTGCTGGAGGGCATGAACCTCGAGCTGCGGGAGGGTCAGATCGTGGGCCTGCTCGGCCGCTCCGGTTCGGGCAAGTCGACTTTGCTGCGTTTGATCGCGGGCTTGTCGGAACCCTCCGCCGGCCACCTGCGCTATTTGGGGCAGCCGATTTCCGGACCCGCCCCCGGGATTGCCATGGTGTTTCAGAGTTTTGCTCTGTTCCCCTGGCTGACCGTGTTCGAAAACGTCGCGCTCGGCCTCGAGGCACAGCGAATGCCGAAGGCGGATATCCGCAAGCGCTCCCTGCAGGCGATCGATCTCATCGGTTTGGACGGATTCGAGTCGGCCTATCCCCGCGAATTATCCGGCGGCATGCGGCAACGCGTGGGGTTCGCCCGCGCACTGGTGGTGCATCCGAATATTCTGCTCATGGATGAGCCGTTTTCCGCCCTGGACGTGCTGACCGCGGAAACGCTGCGCACCGATTTCCTCGACTTGTGGGCGGAAGGGCGGATGCCCATCAAGGGCGTGATCCTGGTCACTCACAACATTGAAGAGGCGGTGCTCATGTGCGACCGCATCTTGGTATTCGGCAGCAATCCCGGGCGGATTTTGAGCGAAATCAAGGTTTCGCTGCCGCAGCCGCGCAATCGCCTCGACCCCAGTTTTCGCGAATTGGTGGAGCGCATCTACGTGGAAATGACCGCCCGTCCACAGAGCGGGGCCAGCGCCCGGCAGGAGCGCTTCCCGGGACTCGGGATCGGCAGCCAGTTGCCGCATGTGTCCTCCAACCTGCTGGCGGGCCTGATGGAAGCGGTGGCGGCCGCGCCTTTCAGCGGCAAAGCCGATTTGCCGGAAATCGCCTCGGACCTGCAGATGGAGATCGATGAATTGTTTCCGGTAGCCGAGACCCTGCAGATGCTGCGCTTTGCGGAACTCGAGGGCGGCGATTTGAAACTGACCGAGGAGGGGCTGGCCTTTGCCCATGCCGCTCTCGATGAGCGCAAGCGGATATTTCTGCGCCATTTGCTGACCTATGTGCCGCTGGCCGCCCACATTCGCCGCGTTCTCGACGAACGCGCCTCGCATTCCGCCCGCAGGAGCCGTTTTATCGATGAATTGGAGGATTTCATGACCGAGGAGGCGGCGGAACAGAGCCTCCGCGCCATCGTCAGCTGGGGCCGCTACGCGGAAGCCTTCGCCTACGACGATGAGAACGCCATGTTCAGTCTCGAGAATCCCACTTAGGGTAAAATAGGGCCATGACCGAGACGGCGCCTTATTTGAATCTGCACGTGCCACCGGATGAGATGGTGAAATATATCCAGGATTTAATGACGCTGCCGCATGGGGAAATTGCGGCGAGTTCCGCGTTGACCCTGGCGCAGCGCCACTGGGGCGGGGATACGCCGCTGGCGCGCGCCGCGTTGCTGCGCTGGGGAGCTCTCAACCTGGCGTTTCAGGACAAGCGCCTGGAAACGTGGACGGTCACGCGCGAGCGCGACCGCATTCAAGTGCCGGCGGCGCTGGTGGCGGCCGCAGGAATCGCCCCCTTGGTGATCGACAATGAAAGAGCGGTGTTCGACATTCCCGCGCTCCTCGATGCGACGCTGGAATTTCAACCTCCCGCGGGCCAGGCCTAAAGGATTCATGACCATCGCTTCTCGGCCTGCGCGGACGCCGCGCTTCAAAGTCCTGCGCACCATCGCGGTCTACAAGCTGGTGAAGGTATTGCTGCTCCTGGCGTTGGCCGCGGGCGAAGTTCGCCTGCGCGATGCCTCGCTGGTAGAGAAGCTGGTGGTCTGGGTCTCGGCGCGGCCGCACGGCCTGGAACACGACGTGGTCACGCATTTGATTCAGTGGCTCAGCGGCTTGACGACCTCGAAGATGCACACATTGCGCATCGTGACGCTGGCCTATGCGGCCGTCTTTGCCACCGAAGGGATCGGCCTGTGGATGCAAAAGCGCTGGGCCGAGTGGCTGACCACCATCATCACGGCGTCGTTGATCCCGCTGGAGGTGTGGGAAATGATCCACCGGCCGACGCTCGGCATGGCGGCGGTTCTGGTGGCCAACACCGCCATTGTCATATATCTCGCCTGGGACGTGGTGCATTCGCGGGTCAAGCACCCGGATTGAGGGCGGTTCTTAAGTGTTTGTGAAATGATCTTCATGTCGGCAGAAAGGGGTGGATCGAAGCGTATTCTTCGAATCGCTTGTCAATACCACCGTTTGGAGACCTCATGAATAAGTCCGGAACCTTGATTACCTCTGCGTTGTTGACCTTCGGGATCGCCGCCGCCGCCATGGCTGCCGATATGCCCAAGGCTGCCGCGCCGATGGCTGCCGATGCTCCTGCCGCCGCCGCCCCTGCTGCGGATGCTGCGAAGCCTGCGACCAAGAAGAAGGGCAGCAAGAAGCATAAGAAAGCCGCTGCTCCTGCGACAACCAAGTAAGAATATTGGTATAACGCCCCGACCGCTTTGCTGCGGCCGGGGCGTTTTTTTTGCGCGCTCGACGCTGAGCGCTAGAGAGGTCGGCGCATGGATTTGATGGTGGCGGTAAAAGCCCTGATTCTCGGAGTCGTCGAGGGACTGACTGAATTCCTGCCGGTGTCGAGCACCGGCCACTTGATCGTCGTCGGCAGCCTGCTCAATTGGAACGACGAGAAGGGCAAGCTGTTCGAGATCGTGATTCAATTTGCCGCCATCCTGGCGGTGTGCTGGCTGTACCGGCAGCGCCTTTGGACGGTGATCGCGACCCTGCCGCGCGAGCGCAAGTCCCAGCTTTTCACGCTGAATCTGCTGCTGGCGTTCCTGCCGGCGGCGGTGCTCGGCGTCATCTTCATCAATACCATCAAAAAGTATCTGTTCGCTCCGGTGCCCGTGGCCACGGCGTTCATCGTCGGCGGCATTCTCATTTTGTGGATCGAGAGCCGCAAACGCACGCCGCGGGTTGCCGCCGTCGACGACATGCGGCCGCCCAATATCGTGTGGATCGGGTTTGCGCAGGCGCTGTCGATGATCCCGGGAACCTCGCGCTCGGGCGCAACCATCATGGGCGGCTTGCTGCGCGGCCTGTCGCGGCCGGCCGCCACCGAGTTTTCATTTTTTCTGGCGATCCCCACGATATTGGGCGCGACGGTTTTGGAACTGTTCAAAGCGCGCCATTCCCTCGAATTCAACGATCTCGCGGTCATCGGCGTCGGCTCCGCCGCCTCCTTCGTCAGTGCGACGTTCGCCGTGCGCGGGTTGATACGCTATGTCAGCGGCCACGACTTCAAGGCTTTTGCCTGGTACCGGATCGCATTCGGTTTGGTCATTCTCGCGACCTGGCATTTCGGCTGGGTCAAGTGGTGAGATGCAATCCATCGACATCGCCCATCTCATTCAAATCGCGCTGACGCCGATTTTCCTCATCTCGGCGATCGGGGTGACGTTGAATGTGTTGACCAGCCGGCTGGCGCGCATCGTCGATCGTGCGCGGGCGATGGAAGACATTGTGCACCGCTCCGATCACGTGCACCACGGCCGGGACCTGCATGCTGCGCTGGACGTGCTGGCGCGGCGCGCCCGCTACATCAATGCGGCGATCACCCTGATCACCTTGTCGGCGCTGTTCATTGCGCTGGTGGTGGTGATGCTGTTCGTCAATGCCTTCCTGCGCTGGGACCTATCGGCGTTCATCGCCAGCATGTTCATTTTGTCGATGCTGGCGCTGGCGGCGGCGCTGTCGGCATTCCTCATTGAAGTGCGCATCGCCACCAAGACCTTGAGAATCGGCATCGAAGCGGCCTCGCGTCAGGAGGAATGATCGGCGGCAGGGCGCGGCGCCCGCTGCTCGCGCACGGCGATCGGCACATTGCACAGGTCGATGCGGCCGGCCGCAACCTTGAAAAAATCCTCGGGCCGGTTGCGGCGCGCTTCGATCAGCGCGGTAAAGGCCGCCGACTCGGTGCGGATGACCTCGAGGTTGGTGCGCTGCGCCGCCGGCACGTCCGCCGCGACGCGGATGGATTTGATCGGCAGCGGCGCTTCGGTCTTGGTGTAGAAGCCCATGTCCGCGCCGCCGCGGGGCAGCCCGGAGAGCAGCTCCATGCCTTTGACCACCCGGCCGACCAGCGCCACGTTGCGATCCAGATGCCGCGGCGCATGGCCGATGACCACATACAATTCGGCGCCGCTGCCGCTTTGCACATCCAAGTCGCGTCCCACGCCCACCATGCCGTAGCAATGCGCCAGCCAGGTCCGATTCAGCTCAGGCGAGCGTGCGGCGGGGAAGCCGCCGGAGAAACCGACCTGCGGCGCATACACATCGCCGTCCGGCAATGGCGTGAACGGCATCCCGGCCGGGATGGGGGAATCGAATTCCGGCGCCACTTTGCCGATGCCGGCCGGTATGGGGTGGCGGTTGTCCGGATCGCCCCACTGCACGACATAATTGTCCTGAACCCGAATGATGGACAGGGAATCGAAATACCTTGCCCGGGCCAGCGTCTTGATGTTGGCGACGTGCAGCGGCGCAAAGCGGGGCGTCATTTCGATGACCACCCGGCCGCCCGGCAGATCGACGTACAAGGTGTTGTCCAGATCGAGCGGCCGCCAATCTGCGGGACTCGTCGCGGCCAGAACCTCGGGCATACTGGGGTGCTTGGCGGCCGGCGCAGCGGCTGACGCCGCGGCCGACAAAAAAACCAGCGTGCAGGGAATTAAAAATCTAAAATCGAGCGTCATGCATCGAGTATTGCATAAATCGCAACCCAGCCGCCGGGAGGGCAGAATGCGCCGGATTTCTCTTTATTGGCTGGTGCCGCTGGCCTGGCTCGCTGCTGGCCTGCCGATGACCCAGGCCGTCGGTCAGGGTTATCCCAACGGGGGAGGCCGGCCGGGCATGGGACAACCCGGCATGAGCGGGCCGCCCAGCGAAATCCCCTCCACACCGGCCACCGAAAAGCCGGACAAGGCCGCCAAGAAGGCCTATGACGCCGGCATGAAATCGCTGAAGCGGGCGCATGACTACGAAGAGGCCCTGGCCAAGGCAACCAATCCGGACAAGAAGGCCGAATTCACGGACAAGATCGACGACGCCTATGGCAAGGCGCTGGATCAATTCACCGAGGCGTTGATCAACAAGGGCGACATGGTCGAGGCGTGGAACGGCGCAGGCTACGTGCATCTGCGCCTGGGCGCGTACAACGAATCAATCGACGACTACAACCACACATTGGCGCTCAAGCCGGAGCTATACGAGGCGGTGGAACATCGCGCCGAGGCATATGTGGCCGTCGACCGGCTGGACGACGCGAAAGCCGTGTACATGAGCCTGTTCAATCACGCGCGGCCGCTCGCGGATCAATTGATGGCGTCGATGCAGAAATGGCTCGAGGGCCACCGTGCGTCGGCCAACGGCATGCGCCCCGCGGACATAGATTCGTTCGGCAAATGGCTGCAGGAGCAGGAAGGCATCGCCAAGCAAACCGCGTCGTCGGCGCCCGCACCCGCTAGCCCTTGAGGGCGTCGATCTGCGTCCGCAGCTCAAGCACCTGCGCTTCGAGCGCGCTGACGCGCTGACTCAACGTCGGGGCGCCCGGCGCCGACTCCTCGGCGGCGGGCTCCTCCGCCGATTCGATGGATCCCGAAAACAAATGTGCGTAGCGTGATTCGCGCGCGCCCGCGGCGCGCGGCAGCCGTGCGATGAACGGGCCGTCTTCGCGCGCCATCAGGTTCTTGAGCGCGGCCTCGACTTCGTCGGCATCCGCGAAGTCGCACAGGCGATTGGTGCGCGAGCGCAGCTCGCCCGGCGTCTGCGGACCGCGCAGCAACAGCACGCAAATGATGCCGAGCTCCTGTTTGGAGAATTTCAGCGAGCCGAATTCCGTGTTGCAAAAGCGGTGCTTGTACTTGGTGACGCGGCCGCCATAGCCGGCGGACTTGTCGCTCACCATGTACTTCTTCATCAGCGAATCCACCGCCTGCTGCACGACGGCTTCGCTCAAGTCCAACACCGGTTCGCGGTTGGTCTTCTGGTTGCAGGCGTTGGTCAGCGCATTGAGCGACAGGGGATATTGATCGGGAGTGGTGATTTCCTTCTCGATCAGGCAGCCGATCACGCGCGCTTCGTTCGGGGAAAATTCAATATTCATGTGCGGCTTCCAAGTCGGCGCGGGTTGTTTTAGGGTAGCGGACTTGCGCCCGCGTTCCCCAGTGTCCAAAGGATAACCTTAAATGAAGACCAAAGCCGCCGTAGCCTTCGCCGCCCGTAAGCCGCTGGAAATCGTCACCGTGGATTTGGACGGGCCCAAGGCGGGCGAGGTACTGGTGGAAATCAAGGCCAGCGGCGTCTGCCACACGGACGAGTTCACGCGTTCAGGCGCGGATCCGGAAGGCCTGTTCCCTGCGATCCTGGGCCACGAAGGCGCGGGAATCGTCGTCGACGTGGGTCCCGGCGTCACCACGCTGCGCAAGGGCGATCATGTCATCCCGCTGTATACGCCCGAATGCCGTCAGTGCAAGTCATGCACATCGCGCAAGACCAATCTTTGCACGGCGATCCGCGCCACCCAGGGCAAGGGCGTGATGCCGGACGGCACCAGCCGCTTTTCCATCGGCAAGGATCTGGTGCACCACTACATGGGATGCTCCACGTTCTCGAATTTTACGGTGCTGCCGGAGATTGCCCTGGCGAAAATCCGCGAGGATGCGCCGTTCGACAAGGTGTGCTACATCGGCTGCGGCGTGACCACCGGCATCGGCGCGGTGATCAATACGGCCAAAGTGGAGGCGGGCGCGAATGTGGTGGTGTTCGGCTTGGGCGGCATCGGCCTCAACGTCGTGCAGGGCGCACGCATGGTGGGTGCGAATAAAATCATCGGCGTGGATTTGAACCCCGGCCGCAAGGCGCTGGCCGAGAAGTTCGGCATGACGCACTTCGTCAACCCCAAGGAAGTCGAGGGCGACCTGGTCGCGCACTTGGTGGCGCTCACCGACGGCGGCGCCGACTATAGCTTCGAATGCATCGGCAGCGTCGATCTCATGCGCCAGGCGCTGGAATGCTGCCACCGCGGCTGGGGCGTGTCGGTGATCATCGGCGTCGCCGGCGCCGGCAAGGAAATCGCCACCCGGCCGTTCCAGCTGGTGACCGGACGGGTGTGGAAGGGGACCGCGTTCGGCGGCGCGCGCGGGCGCACCGATGTGCCGAAGATCGTCGACTGGTACATGGACGGCAAGATCAACATCGATGACCTGATCACGCACCAGATGCCGCTGGCCGACATCAACAAGGCCTTCGACCTGATGCATGCCGGCGAATCGATCCGCAGCGTGGTGGTGTATCCATGAGCGCCCTGACGCTGGTGTCGGAGCACGGCTGCTTCGGCGGCGTGCAGCGCTTCTACAAGCACCAATCAAGCGAGGTGCGCGGGCCCATGAAATTCGCGGCCTATTTGCCGCCGCAGGCGCGGACGGGAAAAGTGCCGGTGCTGTACTACTTGTCCGGCCTCACCTGCACCGAGGAAACCTTCGCCATCAAGGCGCATGCGCAGCAGACCGCGGCCGAACTGGGATTGATGCTGATCGCCCCGGACACCAGCCCGCGCGAGCCGCGCCTGCCGGGCGATGCCGACAGCTGGGATTTCGGTTATTCGGCCGGCTTTTATGTGGACGCCACGGCCGCGCCCTGGTCGCAGTACTATCGAATGTACAGTTACGTGACCAGCGAACTGCCGCAGCTGATCGCCGCGGAGCTGCCGGTACGGGCCGGCGCGACCGGCATATTCGGCCATTCGATGGGCGGACACGGCGCGCTGGTATGCGCGCTGCGCAACCCTCAGACGTACAAATCGGTTTCCGCTTTCGCGCCCATTGCGGCGCCGATGCAGTGCCCGTGGGGCAAGAAGGCCTTCGGCAATTATCTGGGTGCGGACAGCCAGAGCTGGCGCGAATACGATGCCAGCGAGCTGGTGGCGCGCCGCGCATACCCGGGGCACATCCTCATCGATCAAGGCGGCAGCGATCAATTTCTGGTCGAGCAGCTGCTGCCGGAGAAATTCACGGCCGCCGCGGCCAAGTCGGGCCAATCGCTCGAGCTGCGCATGCAGCCCGGGTATGACCACGGCTACTATTTCATCCAGACTTTCATGGCGGACCATCTGCGCCACCACGCGCGGCAACTGAACGCTTGACAGTTGGGTGCGTGAATTGCACCATGCGCGGCGTCAGGTGTTGGATGCACTGGATCCAATTAAACGGGAAGTGAGCAGGCGCTAAGCGCGCAACTCTCACGCTGCCCCCGCAACGGTGATCGAGCCGTAACATCGTCAGCCGCTTCAAGGGAAGCGGACAACCACTGGGCCTTAGGGCCTGGGAAGGTGACGGTGCCGCCATTCCCCCAATGGCAGCTCGTAAGCCCGGAGACCGGCCTGGCGACGAACCGCGGTGCGAAGGGCGCCGGGCGGCGCCGCTGGCTTTTGCATCGGCGATCACCCTTGAACTCTTCCCGCGGCTGCTTTCACCCCAACATGCGGGCGTGCATGACGTGGAGAGTTGCCGATGGCCATGAATGACCGGGCGGGCGCAATTGCCGCCTGCCTGATTCTTATTGTCGCTGCCGCGAGCGCGCAGGCGGCCGATTCCGACACCGCCTTGAATGAGGTCATCGTCACCGCGACCCGCGTGCGGGAACCGGCCGACAAGGCGCTGGAGCCCGTGATCGTGATCGACCGGGCGGCCCTCGAGAACTCGCTCGCTGTCGACATCGGCGATCTTCTGCGCTTTCACGCCGGCCTCGATATCGGCCGCAGCGGCGGTCCCGGCCAACCGCTGTCGCTGTTCATCCGCGGCGCCAACAGCGACCAATCGATCGTGATGATCGACGGCGTGCGCATCAATTCAGGCACGCAGGTTCTGGCGCCCCTCATGAATCTCGCGCCGGAGTTGTTCGATCGCATCGAGATCGTGAAAGGCCCGCGCTCGGCGATCTACGGCACCGATGCCATCGGCGGCGTGGTCAACCTGATCACGCGCCGGGATGGATCGAGCGGCGCCGACGTGATGCTCGACTACGGCCGCTACGCCACGGGCGAATTCGCGGTCGACGGCAACTATACGGCCGGCGGCACCAGCGTGCAGGCCGCGCTCACCGGACAGCAGAGCAACGGCTTTCCGACCTACGCGGCCGATACGCTCGACAGCGGCTACAAGAACCTGTCGGGCACCGCGGCATTCACCACGCACGTGGGCGACATGGAGCTGGGTGCGCGCTACTTCCAGGCGACGGGAACCACCCAGTATGCCGACGCCGTCTACAACGACGATTTCACCGCATTCCAGTCGTTCACGCCTCTGAGTGAGAATTTCTCGAACCGGCTGCTCGCGCTGCATGCCGGCGGCGACGTGACGGCGGACTGGCACACGCGCGTCACGTTAAGCCGGGTGATCGACGACCTGCGCCAGGAACAGAATGATCCGTATGCCTTTCTGCCGGGGGGCGACTTCGACTACACCTCGCGCGACAGCGTCGACTGGCAGAACGACGTGAAGATCGACACGGCGTCGCTCAAGCAGACCCTCACCTTCGGCGCGATGGCTTACAAGGAACAGACGAATTCGCTGAGCTTCGGCACGGCCTATGCCATCGACACCCATGCGCAAACCTACTATCTGCAGGATCAGCTCGAGGCCGGAGCCAATCGCCTGCTGCTGGCGGGCGGCATCGCGCACTATTCGGCGTTCGGCGATCACGCGACCTGGAACGCCGAGTACGGCTACTCGCTCACCGCCGACACCTTGCTGATCCCCTCGGCGGGCACCGCATTCCGCGCGCCCTCGGCCACGGACCGGTTCGGTTTCGGCGGCACGCCGGATCTGTTGCCCGAGAGTTCACGCAATTTCGAGCTCGGCATCAAGTGGCGCCTGGATGCGAGCCAGGCCGTCACGTTGGCGGCGTTTCAGGACACCATCGACGACCTGATCGTCTTCGTCAGCGATCCCAGCAACGTGATCTTCGGCGGCGAGAACCAGAACATCAACCGCGCGCGCATCCGCGGTGTCGAGGCCAGTTGGGATCTGCGCGCGGATTCCTGGGTGGCCCATGCCGAAGCGAGCCTGCAGGATCCCCGCGACCTGGCGCACGACACGCAGCTGCTGCGACGGTCCAAGCACAGCTTCACCTTGAGCGGCGCCCGCAAGTTCGGCCGCGGCGAATTGGGCACGGAACTGCTGCTCAGCGGACCCAGGCCCGATGTCGATGTGGTGAGCGGCGCGCCGGTCGAGGATGGGGGATACTTGCTCGCCTCTCTGTACGGCAAGCTGAATCTGACCGAGGCGTTGTCGGCGACCGCCCGGCTCGACAATGCGTTCAATCGGCGCTACGAACTCGCCAGCGGCTACAACACGGCCGGACGGGCCGCATCCATCGCCGTGCGCTATCGGTTTCGCTAGCGCGCTTTGCTAGCGCGTAGAAACCAGCGGTTCCGAGGTGATGCGGCCGTCGAAATCGGTCCACACATGCTGCGCGAAATCGTACAGCTTGCAGCGCCGCACGGTGTTCCAGTAGTAGCGCCAGGTGAAGACTTCGGAGTTCAGCCGCTCATCGAGAGTGGCGGTGAGCCGCGCCTGCGCCTCCTTGAGGCGATACAGCGGAATGCCCATGTTCACATGATGCGCGCCATGCTCGAGAATGTAGTGGATCAAGCCGTCGAGCGGCCGCATGAGCTTGATGTGCACGGTGGTGGTCGCATAGCCGGCATTCGCAGACCATTCGTCGCGCCGCTCGTACCAGGCCACGCGGGGGTGCGTGTGCTGCACGTAGATGACGAAGCCCATCAGGCAATTCCACAGGAAGAACGGCACCACGAACCCGAATACCAGCAGCGAGCCGATCGAGCGGCCGCTGTAGACGCCCCATAGCACCAAGCCGCCCACCCAGAGGATTCCGAAAGCCGCCACCAGCAGGCTGTCCCAGGTATAGCTGAGCCGCCGCGTGGTCACGTGCTTGCGTCCCGGGAAGAACAGCTTCTTCCACCACATCTCGATCATGTAGTACACGCCTTGACCAACGCCGCTGCGGTAGATGCGCTCCAACCGGCGGCGAACCCACGGCAGAGCCGCGAACTCGGACGGCGAGTAGGGAGTCCACACGTAGTCGCGGCCCTTCAGATTGGTGAAGCCGTGATGCGCGAGGTTATGGCCGATTTCCCACAGGCTGAACGGAGTCAGCGAAGGCAGGAAGGCGATTCGGCCGATCCATTTGTTGAGCGTCTTGTTGGGCGTGTACGATCCATGGCAGGCATCGTGGCCGATCACAAAGAGGCGGGCGATCCACAGCGCCGCCACCAGCGACGCGAATACCTTCACCCACCAGGTCTCGACGAACAGCAGACTGGCAATCGCCACCCCCAGCACCAGCCAATCCAGCAAGAACCAGATGATGGGCGTGGCGATGCCGCGCTCGATCGTAAACGGCTGCAGCAATTTCTGAAATTTGAAGCGCGACTTGTCGGGCGCGGGTGCCGCGGGGCGGTCGCCTTCGGGTGTGGGGGAATTTTGCATTTAACCTCGTATTATACGCCTGTTCAGGCAATTGACACGGAAATGCGTCGTCGACTCAGGCAGTCTCGGCATCCGGCCAGAGGAGAACCCCCAAGTGCTCGCAAGCCTCAATCAGGGCGGTGGCGGCTTCCCGGGTGCTCGCGTCCAGCCGCCGATCGTGAGTCAGCAGCCAGGTGAGCCGGGCGCGGCGCGAACGGGCGGACGGCTCGCTGTCGAACAGCGCCGGAAACAGCCCCAGGGCATCGACGAATTCCCGCATTGCCGCGGTGCACGGAGCATTCGGCGGCGGGGTGAGGAGCAACTTGAGCCAGGTCACACAGCGCTTGGCCAGCCCGGCGCGCGTGATGCCGATGCTGGTGCGGCGGCGCGATTCGCCGTCCGCCAGGGAGTCGGCCAGATTGCGATAACGTTCGACCGCCGCTTCGTCGGCCGGCAGGGCCGGACTGGCATCCGACAAGACCGACCGCAGCAGGTCCGCCAGCAGCAGCGACAGCGACTCGGCCAAGAAGCGCTGGCACTGTTCCGTGTCGGGACGAGCCATTTGCTCCCATGACAGCGGACCACCAACTCGTCTGGCGTTCGGCGACTTTGACATGTCCCCCAGTGTAGCGGCTCCGCTGCTCATCGCAACTATCTCAGAATGCGACCGAGGTCACTGACACACCGAAAATCCGCAAAAACGCTTGCGCAGGCCGACAGGCGCGCGGCCGGCTGCCGGGGCCGCCGAAAAAATTAATTTAAGCGACGCTGAGCCGCGAGCCCGCCCTATCATATTCACATGAAGTCCATCGTCCCCGGCGAGTGCGTGTCCATCGGCCAAGGAGTGCGGCGAATCCTCGCCGGCAATGCCGGCCTGATGACTGGACCGGGAACCAACACCTACTTGGTCGGACTGCGGGAGGTCGCGGTGCTGGATCCCGGCCCCGATGACGCCAAGCACTTGGAGGCCATCCTCGCGGCCGGCGGCGCCAACATTCGCTGGATCATCGCGACGCACTCGCATGCGGATCATTCGCCGCTGGTGAAGCTGCTGGCGCAACGCACCGGCGCGCGGGTGATCGGCTTGCCGCCTCCCGGCGACGGCCGGCAGGACATGACCTTCGCCCCCCAGCATCTGCCCGGCGACGGCGAGCGCCTGCTGCTGGGGGATGACCGATTGACCGCGATTCATACTCCCGGACACGCGTCGAATTGCGTGTGCTATCTGCTCGAGCGCGAGCAGCTGCTGTTCACGGGGGATCACGTGCTCGAGGGAGTGTCGCCGGTCATTCTGCCGCCGGACGGCGATATGTCGGCGTACCTGCACTCGCTCGACAAGCTTCGCTCCCTCGATTTCGAGCGCATCGCACCGGGCCACGGCGGCGTGATGGAGCGGGGCAAGGAGGTCGTGGCGGCATTGCGCGCGCACCGCCTGGCGCGCGAGGAAAAGGTGCTGCGCAGCCTCGAGCGCCTGGGCGGCGCGACTCTTGATCAGCTGGTTCCCGTCGTCTATGACGACGTGGCCGCGGACCGGCACGTCTGGGCGCGGCTGACGCTGCAGGCGCATTTGATCAAGCTCGCGCGCGACGACCGCGCCGGCGAGAACGGCGGCGTCTGGCGGCTCAGCCTGCCATGACCGACCGGCTCACGATAGTGCTGCACGCGGCCAGCGTGCGGCGCGGCCGCAAATGGGTATTGCGCGATATCCATTGGCGGCTGCGCCCCGGCGAGCGCTGGGCGCTGCTCGGCGACAACGGCGCGGGCAAGACGCAGTTGCTGAAGCTGCTGAGCGGCGACGTCTGGCCCACGCCGCGCGGCCGGGAAACGCACGGCGCCGGGCGCCAGTATCGACTGGGCCGCCGGCCGGCGGATCTCATCGACGCCAAATCTCGCGTGGCCTACGTCGGCGCCGAACTGCAGGACAAATATGCGCGCTACGGTTGGAACCTGGCGGTACGTGACCTGGTGGCGACCGGATTGCATCGCACGGATCTGCTGCTGCGGCCCATCCGTGCGGCCGAGGCCGCGCGGGTCACCGCCATGCTGCAGGCCTGCGGACTGAGCCGCCACGCAGGGCGTCCATTCTTGTCCCTGTCGTATGGACAGAAGCGTCTCACCTTGTTGGCGCGCGCCTTGGTGCAGCGCCCGGACTGGCTGTTGCTGGACGAGCTGTACAACGGCCTCGACAGCGCCTACCGGCGGCGCATCGACGCGGTACTCGATGCGGCGCGGCGCCGCGGTCAGTCGTGGGTGGCGACGGCGCATCGCGCGGTCGACGTGCCGCACGCAACCCGGCGGTTGCTGCAGCTCGACCAAGGGGAAGTGCATGCCGTCAAAGCGGTGCAGGCCTCCGACCTGGCGCGTCTTCGCCGACGCGCCGGGGAGCGCGCGCGCGCTCCGGCACGGGTAGCGGCCGCGAAGACCGCGCGGACGCGGGCGAGCGCAACCGAGCTGCTGCGCTTGTCGCAGGTCGATCTGTATGTCGATTACCGGCCGGTATTGCGCAAACTCGATTGGCGTTTGCGCAAGGGCGAACACTGGGCGGTGTACGGGGCCAACGGCTCGGGAAAATCCAGCTTCCTGAAGTTGTTGTACGGCGATCTGTCGCCCGCGCTGGGCGGGCGGATCGAGCGCAGCGGAATTCCCCGGGGCACGCCCATTGGCGAATGGAAGCGGCAAGTCGGCTACGTCTCGCCGGAGCTGCAAAGCGACTATGCAGTGAATGTCACCGTGATGGATCTGGTGGTCAGCGGCCGCTACTCGAGCATTGGGCTGGTCGATGCCCCGACGGCGCCGGACCGCAAAGCGGCGGCGCGTTGGCTCAAGTTCTTCGGCCTGTTGTCGGTCGCCGGCCAGCGGCCGCGCGAGCTATCCTATGGTCAATTGCGCCGCGCACTCATTGCGCGCGCCATGGCGGCGGATGCGCGCCTGCTGCTGCTCGACGAACCGCTCACCGGTCTTGATCCGCGGCAGCGCGCCATCATGAAGCGATTGCTGCAGCGGCTGATGAAACGCTTGACGCTGGTCATCGCCGTGCATCACGCAGAGGACCTGCCGCGCGGCATGACGCATGCCTTGCGTTTACATAATCGGCGCGCGTACCCGCTCGATTCCCAATCTGCGACCTGAGTCTGCGGCAAGCCGCGGCGTAACCGGCAACACTGCAACATCGGCACCCGGAATGGGGATGTAATTATGTTGCGTGTCACGGCTTTGAGTCTCGTCCTCGGAACATTGACGGTGGCGGCATGCGGTCACTCTGCCTATGCCGTCCGGCCCGTGTCGAAAATCGCCGCCGACAATGTCGGAAAGCCGGTGAGCCGGCTGCAGGAAGCCTTCGGCGAACCGCGCAAGATCGATCAGACATCGCAGAAGTGGGTGTACGTTTGGTTTCTTCCGGAGAAGCCGGCCGGCGCTCCGACGGGCTTCCATGGCTGCGAGATGGAGGTCACCGTGGATGCACGGTCGCAGCGTGTGCTGGGATATTCCCTGTCGAATATCGGCTGGTCGAACTGCCGCGAAGTGGAGCGCAAAATCCGGGTCGCCGAACTGTAGACCACCGCGGCCGGCGAGATCCGCCGCGGTTCTCGCTACAATGACGGGCTTGGATCTTGCTGCCGCCCGGAGTCGCCCTTGTATCTCATTTCGATTCTCTCCATCGCCATCCAGGTCGGATTGATCGTGCACGTCATCAAGACCGGGCGAAACATGCTGTGGATCATGGCCCTGGCGTTCCTGCCCGTGGTCGGATCGATCGCCTATGTGGTGGCGGAACTGCTGCCGGAGTTGCTGGGCGGCCGAACCGCGCGCCGCGCCAAATCGGGGGTGCGGCGCATGATGGATCCGGACCGCGACCTGCGCCGCGCGAGTGCCGAAGTGGAGATTTCAGGCAACGTCGATGCGCGCCGCAGGCTCGCCGAGGAGCTGCTCGAGCGCAGCCAATTCGATGCCGCCATCGACGTCTATCAGGGCGGATTGCGCGGCATCTTCGAGCATGACCCGACGCTGTTGCTGGGTTTGGCGCGGGCGCACTTCGGCAAGCAGGACTATGCCGCGGCACGGGCGGCGCTCGAACGCTTGATGCAGCACAATCCCGACTTCAAATCGGCGGATGCGCAGCTCCTGTACGCGCGCACTCTGGAAGGCGAGAACGCACTCGCCGAGGCGGAACAGGTGTATGAGACCCTGGCGCCCGGATTTCCCGGCGCGGAAGCGCGCCTGCGCTACGGGCTCCTGCTCAAGCGTCGCGGCAAATTGCCGGAGGCGCAGCGGGTTCTGAAGGATTTGCTGGACGCGGCGAAACTCGGACCCCCCCACTACCGCAGAGCGCAGGCCGAGTGGTTGGAGCGTGCGAGGCGCGAGTTGAGCTAGAATCCGCCGCTTATCCGCAATCAGGAGAGTCCCCATGCACGTGGTCCACCGAATCGGCCGCTACGCGTTGATCGGCACGGCGGCGATCCTCCTGGCGGCGTGCGCCGGCCAAAAGGAGCCCGCGCAAAAGCTGCTGCATGACATCGATACGACGGTGACCGCGGCGTCGGCCGAAGCCGCCAAGTACGTGCCCGATCAGCTCGCGGATGTGCAATCCAAGCTCGTTGTCCTCAAGGCATCGTTCGACAAGCAGGACTATGCCGCGGTCCTGACCGGCGCGCCGGCGGTGCTCAGCGCGGCGCAGGATCTGGCGACGGCGGCCGCCACCAAGAAGGATGAAGTCCTGAAGTCGCTGAGCGATTCATGGGCGGCGCTCGCCGCGTCGATCCCGGACGAGGTCGCCGCAGTGCAGAGCCGCATCGAACTGCTGGGCAAGAAATCCAGCAAAAAACTGGCGGCGGGCGTCGATTTGGACGCGGCGAAGGCCGCCCAGGGCGAGGCGGGATCGTTGTGGTCCAAGGCGCAGGCGGCGTTTGCCGCAGGCAATCTCGACGAGGCAGTGAGCACGGCCAAGGCGGTGCAGGCGAAGATCGAGGGGGTGGCCGGTGCCTTGAAACTGAACCTGCCGGCCGGCGGGCCGGCCTGACGTCAAAACGTCTGGCGTCTTTAGAGTGCCAAGGTGCCTTCGCTGACGATGACCGCCGCGCCGCCGATATGCGCGGCCACCAAGGCGCCCTGATCGATCTCGAGCTTCACGTTGACCTGTCCCGGACGGTTCACTTGACGGCCCTGACGGCCGATGAACGTGGTGGAATTCTTGCCGAACTGGCCGAGGTCCCATAGGTAGGACGCCAGCATGGCATGCGCATTGCCGCTGACCGGATCCTCGGGGATGCCGAGCGCCGGGCAGAACATGCGCGACTCGGTCGACAGCTCGTCCGAGTTTCGATCCAGGGCGAATACAAAGAAGCCTTCCACACCGAGTTCGCTGCCCAGCTCCAGCAACGTGTCGATATTCGGGTTGAGAGAGTCCAATTGACGGGCATCGGCGATCGGCAGCAGCAGCCGGGTGCTGCCCTTGCGCGCGATGCGCGCCGGCATCACTTCGTGCAGCTGAGTTGCCGGCAGGCGCAGGGCTTCGGCGATGCGCAGCGTGGTTTTGAACGGCAACGGGGCGTCGAGCTCGGGTACCGGCTGGCGAAATTCGATGAGCGGCGGCGCGCCGGCCGCGGACTGATCGACCCGAACCGCGACCTCGATGACGCCGGTGCCTGAGTGCTGCCGGTAGATGCCGGCGCCGCGTCTGCCCAAGGCGAACAGGACCGCGTGGGCCGCCACCGTCGCATGGCCGACGAAGGGCGCCTCTTTGCGGGCATTGAAGAAGCGCAGACGCACGTCATGATCCGGGCCATTCGCCGCAAACACGAACGCGACTTCCGCGTGCGGAAACTCCCGCGCCACGGCAGCCAAGGTGGCGTCGCTCTGGCCGTCGGCGTCGAGGACGACGGTCGCGGGATTGCCGGTGAAGCGGGTGGCCGTAAAGGCGTCTACCTGAAAAATGCGCAAGGTTGTCTCCGCAGCCTATCTCATGAGTTTTGCACGCATCCGCGCTGCAGGCTACACTTCTGTGAACCGAAGGGGTGGTCTTTTCCAAGGCCTGAGATGCGGGATATCGAATCCTCGATTGACCTGCGAACCCATTGAACCTGACCCGGTTAATGCCGGCGTAGGGAGCAGGTACTAAAATGCGCGCGGCCGTAGAAATCAGCATGTATCCCCTGACCGGTGAATACCTGCTGCCCATCCAGACTTTCATCGATCGCTTGAATACCCACCCGGGCTTGACCGTGCGGACCAATTCGCTGGCCACGCAGATTTGGGGTCCGCTCGACCAAGTCATGACGGTCTTGACGGAGGAGATGTCCCGTTCGGCGGCCGCCGCCGCGGCCCCGCAACTGGTGTTCGTCATGAAGGTGCTCCCGGGTTTGGCACCACCGCCGTGATCGGCGACCTGTCGGCGCAGCTCGTGAGCGCGTGGCGCGGCATGAGCTGGGTCGAATTCATCGCGGCAATCCTTGCCGTGGCGTACCTGCTGCTGGCGATTCGCCAGCGGCTCGAGTGCTGGGCCGCCGCCTTCGTGAGCTCCGCACTGTATGTGTGGGTGCTGTTCACGGCCCACTTGTACATGGAGGCCGTGCTGAACGTCTTTTATGCCGCCATGGCGGTGTACGGATACTGGCAGTGGCGGCACGGCAAGGGCGGCGGCGATCTGGCGGTGAGCCGCTGGCCCCTCTCGCGGCACGCGGCGGGGGTGCTGGGAGTCCTGTGTCTGTCGGCGATCAACTCCTATTTCCTGAGCCGCTTCACCGCGGCCGCATGGCCTTTGATGGATTCGATGGTCGCCTGGTCCAGCGTCTTCGCCACCTTTCTGGTCGCGCGCAAGGTCTATGAGAATTGGCATTGGTGGCTGGTGATCGATTCCGTCAGCCTGTGCCTGTATTTCTCGCGCCATTTGTATATCACCATGCTGCTGTTCGCGGCGTACCTGGTGTTGATCGTGGTCGGTATGCGGCAATGGCGCCGCAGCCTGATGCCGGCGGCCTATGCGGCCGGATGAGCTCATGGCCCTGGCGTCGCGCCACGTGCCGGGCGTGGGGCCGCTCGACATCACGCGCCTGCGGGACGGGCTGGTCAACGAGACCTACCAGGTGCGGCGAGCCGGCGCGGCGTTCGCCCTGCGGGTGGCATCGGCGAATCCCCATCACTTGGGCATCGATCGGCAGTGGGAGGCGCGCCTGCTGCAGACGGCGGCGGCGGCGGATCTTGCGCCCGCTCCCGTGTACTGCGATCCGCAGCACGGGATCCTGATCTCGCGGTGGAGCGAGGGGCGCCCGTGGAGTCCGCAGGATGCGCGGCAACCGGCCAATGTTCTACGTATGGCGGAACTCCTGCGGCGCGTCCACGCCTTACCGCTGCCGGCGCCGCCGCGCTTGATGAGCCCCGCCGCATGGATCGAGCGCTACCGCGCCGCGGATCGGCATGCCGCCGGCGAACCGGGCGATGCCGGCGGCGTGCTGCGCGACCGGGCGGCCGGCCACTTGGCGGCGCTGGCAGTGCTGCCCGGCGCCGAAGCGGCGGCATGTCATAGCGACCTACATATTTTGAATCTGATCGACCGCGGCGATTCGCTGATCTTGCTCGACTGGGAGTACGCACACGGCGCGGATCCGTTGTGGGATGTGGCGGCCTGGAGCGCCAACAACGATTTCGAGCCGCTGCCTCAGCGGCAACTCTTGGCGGCCTATACGCAGCGGCCGCCGACGCCGGACGAAGAGGCGCGGCTGCGGCGATTGTTGTGGCTGTACGACTACGTCTGCTGGTTGTGGAGCGGGCTTTACTTAAGCCGGCGCGGCGACGGCGACGTGGCGGCCCGCGCCCGCCTGCTCGAGGCGCGTTTGCTCGCGTCCAAGTAGTCGGGCCGGGCAACTTCCGGCACACTACCCGCCCTGACTTTACGGAGACCTCAATGGCGCGGATGATTGTTGTGGACCGGGATGGCAAAGAGCATGAGATCGAGGCGAAGCCCGGTTTGAAGGTGATGGAGATTCTGCGCGAACTCGACTACGGGGTGGCGGCGATTTGCGGGGGCCTCTGTTCCTGCGCCACCTGTCATGTGTACGTGGATGAGAATTGGGCCGGCCGTCTGCCGAAGCCGCAAAGCGATGAACTGGAATTGCTGAGGGAATTACCCGATTTTCGCGAGGCCGCCTCGCGGCTGTCCTGCCAGGTCGATTTCACCGACGCGTTGTCCGGTCTCAAGCTGGCCATCGCCCCGGACACTTGAGCGGCGACCACCCGCCGCGGGCTACTTCTTTTCGGTCTGCCGGCGCACGGCCTCTTGCGCCGCCGCGATGGCCTGCGGGTCGCCGAGAAAGCGGCGGCCGAGAGACTGCAGCTGCTCGTCCAACTCGTACAGAATCGGGATGCCGGTCGGGATGTTGAAGTCGACGATGTCGCTCTCCGACATCATGTCGAGCATCTTGACCAGCGCGCGCAATGAATTTCCATGCGCGACAACCAGCACGTTCTTGTTGGCGCGCAGCTCCGGGACGATCCGCGATTCCCAGTAGGGCAGCACTCTCGAGAGGGTGTCCTTGAGCGATTCCGCCGCGGGCAGCGAGGCCGCGCTGACGTCGGCGTAGCGCGGATCGAAGCGCGGATGCCGCGGATCGTCCACATCTAAGGGCGGCGGGGGAATGTCGTAGCTGCGGCGCCAAATCTTGACCTGCGCATCGCCGTGCTTCTCGACCGTCTGCGCCTTGTTGAGCCCCTGGAGGGCGCCGTAGTGGCGTTCATTGAGGCGCCAGCTGCGCTCCACCGGGATCCACATGCGGTCGGTGGTGTCCATGATCATCCACAGCGTGCGGATCGCGCGCTTCAGCACCGAGGTGAAGGCGATGTGCGGCTCGAGCTTTTCGCGCTGCAATTCCCGGCCCGCCTGCACCGCTTCCTCGCGGCCCAGATCGCTCAGATCGACGTCATACCACCCGGTGAACAGGTTCTCGACGTTCCAAATGCTTTGTCCGTGGCGCACCAAGATCAATTTTCCGGGCATTCTCCACTCCTAGCGGCGCAGGGCCGCGACAAATACACCCTCGAACAGCGTGGCCAGGGAACCGCCGCAATTGATGTCCACCCGTAGTGGGATTCGTCCGCGGCCTGCACGCTGCAGCATTCTATGGAATTTGGCGATCTGTGCCGCGGAAGGCGCCTTGGCATGGGCCCGCAGCTCACCCTCGACCGGCACCAGGAAGCGCGTGTTCGACTCCTGGATGACCGCATCGGCGGATACATCGCGCGCCGCCAGATACCGGGTGAGCCAGGCCCAGCCCGACAGCACGGCGAGTGCATACAGGCTGCCGCCGAACGCGGTGCCCTGATGGTTGGCATTGGGCGCGAGCGGAGCGCGCAGCACGACGGCGGCATCGTCGGCCGACTCGACCACGACGCCGATATGACGGGCGAGCAGGAATTCCCGCCCGATGCGTTCTTGCAGGTATTCGCGGCCGAAATTGGCGGCTTGCAGGATCATGGTCACTCCTGCGCGAGGCGCCGGACCGCCTGCAGGGCGACCGACAAGGTGGCGAAGTCCGGCGCCGAACCGGTGCGCAGATCGACGACGACGCGTTTCAGCGCCTCGACCGGGGCCGAGCGGCTCTCCATCCATTGTGTGACGCGCGCGCCGGCATCCCGGCCCTTGCATGCCAGCACGGCGCCGGTGATTTTGCGCTGCAGTTCGTACAGATTGTCGCGCAGCGTGCCGCGCGCCACCGCCTGCCAATGGCCGTCCACGGCGAGGCTCTCGATCTGCTCCTTGATCCAGGTCAACCCGATGCGCTCGCCGAGATCGAAATACGCCTTGGCGGCATAGCCGATCTGCGCACGGGCCGCCTTGGCGACGTCGACCAGGTCGAGGGCGCAGTGCAGGGCCTCGAGCGACGCGATCCGCGAGGCCAGCTGCTCGGGGACGTGCTGTTCAATGAGCTGCGAGCGCAAGACGCTCAACCGGGCCTGTTCGGTGACGCTGAGGACGCCGGGGAGCTCGCGGAACAATTCGGCCACTTTGGCCGCATAGCGCAGCACCGCGCGCTCGATGTCCAGATCGTCGCGGCGATTCTCGAGCAGCCAGTAAGTCATGTGCCGCAGCAGGCGGGTGGTCTGAAACATCGCGGTGTACTGCACCGCCGCCGGGATGCGGTTGTCGAGCGCCTCGATTTGCGCCCAGATATCGCGTGCCGCGAATACTTCGCGGGCGATGCTGTAGGCGCGCGCGATGGCCGCGGGATCCGCTCCGGTATCGTCCTGCGCGCGCACCGGAAATACCGGGCCCATGCGGTTGATCAAGCTGTTGGTGATGGCGGTGGCGATGATTTCGCGCCGCAGCCGGTGCTTCTTCACGCGCTGCGCGAAGCGCTTTTGAACCGGCGTGGGGAAGTAGCGCGCGAGTTCCGCCGACAGGTACGGATCTTCGGGCACGTTCGAATGGATCAGGGCGCGGTACAGCCAGATTTTGCCGTAGCTCAAGTTGATGGCCAGCTCCGGCCGGGTGAGACCCTCGCCGGCCTTGCGGCGTTCGGCGATTTCCTCATCGGTGGGCAGGAATTCCAGCGAGCGGTTCAGATCGCCGGAGCGCTCGAGCGCGCGGATCACGTAGGCGCTTTCGCTCAGGCGCGCCTTGGCCTGGAACTCGCTGGTGCTGATCGCCTGGCCCTGCAGATAATTGTTGCGCAACACCAGGCCCGCCACCTCGTCCGTCATCTGCACCAGCAGCCGGTCGCGCTGGGCGCGGGTGATTTCCTTGGCGCGCATCGCGCCGTTCAGCAGGATCTTCAAGTTGACTTCGACGTCGGAGCAATTGACGCCGGCGGAGTTGTCGATGAAGTCCGTGTTCAGCCGGCCGCCGCGCCGCGCGAATTCGACCCGGCCGAGCTGCGAAACGCCGAGGTTGCCGCCCTCGCCGATGACCTTGCAGTTCAACTCGCGGGCGTCGACGCGCACCGCGTCGTTGCTGCGATCCCCCACATCGCTGTTGCTCTCGAAGGTGGACTTGATGTAGGTGCCGATGCCGCCGTTCCAGAACAGATCGACGTGCGCCTTGAGAATGGCGCGGATGACTTCGTTGGGCGTGACTTGCGCCGGAAGTTCCAGCAGCACCTGGGCCTCGCGCGGCAGGGTCAGGCTCTTGGAGGAGCGCGAATACACGCCGCCGCCCTTGGAAATGGCGTCCCGCGAATAGTCGTCCCAGGTGGAGCGCGGCATCTTGAACAGCCGCTCGCGTTCCTTGAACGAGCGCGCGGGGTCGGGCTGCGGGTCGATGAATATGTGCAGATGATTGAACGCCGCGACCAATTGGATGTGCGGCGACTGCAGCATGCCGTTGCCGAACACATCGCCCGCCATGTCGCCGATGCCGGTGACCGTGAAATTCTGGTTCTGGATATCGGTGCCGATTTCACGAAAGTGGCGCTTCACGCACTCCCACGCGCCGCGCGCGGTGATCGCCATTTTCTTGTGGTCATAGCCGGCTGAGCCGCCGGAGGCGAACGCGTCGCCGAGCCAGAAGCCGTACTCCTCGGAAATGGCGTTGGCAATATCGGAAAACGTCGCGGTGCCCTTGTCGGCCGCCACCACCAGATAGGCGTCATCCTTGTCGTGGCGCACCATCTTGGCGGGCGCGACGATCTCGTCGTCGACGATGTTGTCGGTGATGTCCAGCAGCCCGCGGATCAGGGTCTGATAGCAGGCGATCACCTCGGCCTGCTGCGCATCGCGCTCCGCCGGCATGCGCTTGACGACGAATCCTCCCTTGGCTCCCACCGGGACGATGACGGTGTTTTTGACCTGTTGGGCTTTCATCAGCCCGAGCACTTCGGTGCGGAAATCCTCGCGCCGGTCCGACCAGCGAATGCCGCCGCGCGCGACGTAGCCCATCCGCAGGTGCACGCCCTCCATGCGGGTCGAGAACACGAAGATCTCGAACAGCGGCTTGGGCAAGGGCAGTTCGCGCAGCTGCTGGCTTTCGATCTTGAACGAAAGATATTCCTTGAGCTGGCCGTCGCGCCCCGTCTGATAGGCGTTGGTGCGCACGGTCGCCGACAGGGCATTCCATAGGGCGCGCAGAATCCGGTCCTCATCCGACCGCGTCACCTCCTCGAGCGCTTCGCGGATGCGGGTATCGAGCCGCGCCAGCGTGCTTAGCCGTACCGCCGGCGACACGTCGGGATTGAAGCGCGCCACGAACAGATCGGCCAGCACCCGGGCGATGGCCGCGTTGTTCACCAGCACCTGCGCGATGTAACCCTGGCTGAACGGCAGGCCGGTCTGCAGCAGGTAGCGGCAATAGGCGCGCATCACGATCACGATGCGCCACGGGATGCCCGCCGACAGCGTCAGCTGGTTGAAACTGTCGCTGTCCATGCGGCCGGTCCACACCGCCGTGAATGCGCTCTTGATCTCCCGCTCCAGCGCCTCGAAGCGGGCCGCCGAGGAGGCGGCCTGCATCACGAGCTCGAGATCCTGAATCCAGGCGCGCCGGCCGCCGGGGAACTCCAATTCGTAGGGCCGTTCGGCAATCACCTTGAGTCCCATGTTCTCCAGCATGGGCAGCAGATCTGAAATCGGAATGGCGTCCTGATGGCGGAAGATCTTCAGGAAGAATTTGTCCTTGCGGCGCGGCTCGGATCGATAGATGTCCAGATGCAGGCGCGCCGGTTCTTTCTCGGCCGCTTCGACGAACGACACGTCGAGCGCCGCGGCATCGCCCTGAAAATCTTCGGTATAGGCGGCGGGAAATGCCTGGGCGTACTTCTCGAACAGCTGCAGCGCGTAGGCCTCGTCGAGGCGCGACAGCAGCGCGGTCTTGAATCCGTCCAGCCACGAGCGCACCGCGGCGGCGACGCGCCGCTCCAGGGCGTCGGTATCGATGCGCGCATCGTCGCTCGGCTTGGTGCGCGCGACGATGTGGATGCGCGCGAGATTCGACTCGGCGATCTGTACCTGCGATTCCATGCCGGTCGCGCTGAACGCCTCGCGGATGACCTTTTCGATGCGCTGCCGGACCTGGGTGTTGTACTTCTCGCGCGGCACGAACACCAGGCAGGAGTAGAACCGGCGGAACGCGTCGCGCCGCAGCAGCAAGCGGACCCGCGGGCGCTCCTGCAGGCCGAAGACGCCGATGACGATGCGATTCAATTCGGCGACGTTCGCCTGGAACAGTTCGTCGCGCGGGAAGGACTCCAGAATGTGCATCAGCGCCTTGCCGTCGTGGCTGTCGGGCGCCAATGCAAAGTGCTCCACCACCTGCGCCACTTTATGGCGCAGCACGGGGATTTCCCGCGGGTTGCTGCTGTAGGCCGATGAGGTCCACAACCCCAGGAAGCGCTTCTCGCCGATCAAGCGGCCCTTGGCGTCGAAATGTTTGACGCCGACGTAGTCCAGATGTCCGGAGCGGTGCACGGTGGACACCAGGTTGGCCTTGGTGACCAGCACGATGTCGCGCGAGCGGCTCTGGCGGCGGATGTCGCGCGCCAGCGAGCGGTTGCTGCTGGTCGCCTGCCGGTGTCCGCGGCGCAAGATCCCCAACCCCGTGGCCTCGACCGGCCGCAAGGCTTCCTGGCCTTTGCGGCCCTGCAAGCGGTATTCGCGGTAGCCGAGAAACGTGAAGTGGCGATCCTCCATCCAGGCGAGCAGCGCCAACGCCTCGCTCAAATCGCCGGCATCGAAGTGCTCGCTCAGAGAACTCAATTCCTGCGCCGCCTGGCGCGTGGCATCGCGCATCTTGCTCCAATCGGCGCAGGCCACGCGCACATCGCGCATGCTGCGCTCGATCTGCGCCGCCAGCGAACTCAATGCGGCCGGATCGACGATGCGGTCGACCTCGACGTGCTGAAACGATTCCAGCCGCGGCTTCCTGCCCTTGGGCTGCCCGCCGTCCTTGGCGGCATCGCCGCGCTCGCGCAGCGACAGCAACCCGCCGCCGGCGTCGCGCGACACCGCAAAAATGGGATGGGTCAGAAAATGCAGGGTGAGGGCGCGTTGGGTTAGCGCCAGGTTGATGGAATCGACCAGAAAGGGCATGTCGTCGTTCACCATCTCGATGACGGTATGCGGCGAGGTGTAGCCGTATTCGCGCAAGGTCGGATTGAACACCCGCACCAGCGCGTTCCGTCCCCGCCGGTGCGCGAACTGCAGGTGCGACAGCGCCGTGCCGGCGAGTTCCTTCGGCTCGCGCGCCGCCAGGTCGGCCGCATCGACATTCGCGAAGTACGCCTGCAGATAGCGCGGCCAGTCCAAGTTGCGCATCGACTTGGGCGGCTTGATGGAGCATCGCGCGACGGCGGACACAATCTTGCGATGTTGTTCCGAGGAAGCCTGATACATAACGGTGATCCTTGCGGTTAATCCGGCTTTTCGAGATCGGCGATGACTGCGCCCAGGAAGCGGCAGGCTTCGCCGCCCGTGATGCAGCGGTGATCGAAGCTCAACGACAGGGGCATGCGGCGGTGCGCCTGCACCGCGCCGCCGACGACCACGGCATCTTCGCGCACTTTGCCGGCGCCGAGTATGGCGACCGCGGGCGGCACCACCAGGGGGATTCCGTAGCGTCCGGCCAGAGTGCCGAAGTTCGACAACATCAGAGTAAAGTCGCGCAGGTCCTCGGGCAGGGTTTCGCGGCTGTGCGCCGCTTGCTTCTGGCGGATGATGCTGTCGCGCAATTCGTCCGGCGATTGCTTCTCGATGTTGCGCACCACCGGCACGATGAGCCCGCCGGGCGTGTCCACGGCGATGGCCAGATTGATGTGCGCGACCAGAAATCGCGACTGCGTCGCCGGATCGTACCAGGCGTTCAGGGCGGGCTCCACGCGCCAGGCATGGATCATGGCGCGCATCAACCGCAGCATGTACTCGCCGCGGCGGCTCCAGGCGTGCAGGTCGGCGTCGTCGCACACCGTGCTGCCGGGCACTTGATCGCGCGACAGCGACATGTTTTGCGCCATCGCGCGCCGCATGCCGCGCAGCGGTTCGACGGTGCCGTCGCCGGGACCCGCCGCCGCCATGGCGCGTGCGGCCGGCGAGGCGGAAGCGCCCGGCGAAGCGCCGTTGCCGTCGGGCGGACGGCCCGCGCCGGGCGGCAGGTTGGCGTGCTTGAGCACATCGTCCAGCGTGATCAACCCGGCGCGGCCGCTGCCTTGAATGGCCGCGAGATCCGCCCCTAAGCGTTTTGCCAGCGCCCGCGCCGCCGGCACGGCGCGGGAGCCCGCGGCCTTGCCGTCGCCGCGCCGGCCCGCGGCCACGTCGGCTTCCGCGTATTCCTCATCGACTGTGGCCGGCATGCTGCCGACCACGGTTCCGGAATCGAACTCGATCAGCGGCGCGCCGGTGAGCACGATGTCGCCGGGCCCGCCGCGCAACGCCGTGACCACGCCGCTGAACGGCGCCGGCACTTCGACCACGGCTTTCGCGGTTTCCACCGACACCATGGGCTGGTCGACCCGCACGTGATCGCCCACCTTGACGTGCCACTCGACGATTTCGGCTTCAGCCAGGCCCTCGCCCAAATCAGGAAGTCTGAATGTACTCATGCAGCCTTTAGGCTCCTAGTCGGCGAGGGTGAATTCCACGGCGTCGATGATCCGCTGCACGCTCGGAATATAGTCATGTTCGAGTTTGAACAGCGGCATGATGGTGTCGAATCCGGTCACGCGCTGAATCGGCGCCAGCAAGTCGAACAGCCCGTGCTCCGCGACCAGCGCCGCAATCTCGGCTCCGACGCCGACGTTGCGCGCGGCTTCGTGCACGATGACGAGCCGGCCTGTCTTGGCCACCGACTCGAGGATGGTCTCGATGTCGATGGGGCTCAACGTCGCCAGGTCGATGATCTCGGCGCTGATCCCGCGTTTGTCGAGTTCGACCGCGGCCCGCAAGGTCTCCATGGTCATCGCGCCCCAGGTGACCACGGTCACATCGCTGCCCTCGCGCAGGGTGAAACAGGCGTCGAGCGGCAGCGCCCGCCCGTCGTCGATGACCTCCTGCCGCATGGCGCGATACAGCCGCACCGGCTCCAGGAACATCACCGGGTCGGGATCGCGAATCGCCGCCAGCAGCAGTCCGTAGGCGCGCGCCGGCGAGGACGGACACACGACGCGTATCCCCGGAATGTGGCACAGCATGGACTCGGTGCTTTCCGAGTGATGCTCGGGCGCATGAATGCCGCCGCCGTGCGGCATGCGGATGACGACCGGACAGCTCAAGCGCCCGCGCGTGCGGTTACGCATCCGCGACATGTGATTCACGATCTGATCCAACGCCGGATACAAAAATCCCATGAACTGAATTTCTGCGACGGGCTTCAGCCCGTGCGTCGCCATGCCCACCGACATGCCGGCGATGGTGGCCTCGGCCAGCGGCGTGTCCTGCACCCGGTCCTTGCCGAAGCGTTCCTGCAGCCCCGCGGTCGCGCGGAACACTCCGCCATTGGCGCCCACGTCCTGGCCGATCACGACCACGTGGATGTCCTGCTGCATTTCCCAGCCATGCGCCATGGCGATGGCTTCCACCATGGTTATTTTCAATTCAATGTCCGCTCGGTTTCGAGCCGTACTTGCGCGCGACGCGGCGCTGTTCGTGCAGGTGGGCGGGCAGGGCGGCGAACAGATGCTCGAACATCGCATCGGTCGAGGGTTTGGCGCCGCCCAGGTAGTCGCTGACCGCGGCATCGACCTTGAGCGTGCACTGCCCGAGCAATGCCTGCTCCCGAGCGTCGTTCCAGCCGGCGTGCTTGACGATGTATTGGCGCAGCCGAATCAGCGGCTCGAGGCGCCAAGCCTCCTTGACCTCCTGAACCGGCCGGTAGCGGCTGGCGTCGTCCGAGGTGGTGTGATCGCTCAAGCGGTAGGTGAGGGCCTCGATCAAGCTCGGGCCCGCGCCGCGCCGCGCGGCCTCGAGCGCCTCGGACACCACCTGGCGCACCGCGAACACATCATTGCCGTCCACCTGCACTCCCGGGATGCCCGCCGCCACCGCCTTTTGCGCCAAGGTTTGCGCCGCCGTCTGCGACGCCACGGGCACGGAAATGGCCCAGCCGTTGTTGACGATGACGAACACCACCGGCAAGGCCCGCGCGCCCGCGAGATTGAGCGCTTCGTAAAACGCACCTTCGGAGGTGCCGCCGTCGCCGATATAGGCGAGCGCGCAACGCGGCTGCTTGAGCACCTTGAACGCCATGGCGGCGCCGGCCGCGTGCAGGGTCTGGGTCGCGATCGGCACGCACCAGGCGAAGTCGTGCCGAGGCGCGGCAAAATCATTGCCGCGCTCGTCGCCGCCCCAATAGGTCAGGATTTCCGTCATGGTCACGCCGCGCCAAAGCTGGGTGCCGAACTCGCGATACACCGGCGCCAGCACGTCCTCGGGACGCATCGCGGCGCCGATGCCGACGTGCGCCGCTTCATGGCCGAGGCAGGAGGGGTAGGTGCCGAGCTGTCCGGTGCGCTGCAGATTCACCGCCTTGGCGTCGAACACGCGCACCTGCGTCATGGCCTCGTACATGCGCAAGATCTCGGCGGTGTCCCTGGCAAATTCCGGCAGCGGCGCCACGGCCTCGCCGCCGGGATCCAAGATCTGCCGGTAGTGAATTGCGAATTCGGCCACTGTCTTCATGCGCGAATTATGCCAGGTTTAGGGACGATGCTCGCCAGCGAGATAGTGCTGCGTCTGCATCTCGACGAGACGGCTCGCGGCACGTTGAAACTCGAGCTGCAGCCGCTCGCCGCGATACAGCGCTGCCGGCGCCGCCGCCGCCGATACCACGATCTTCACGCCGCGATCATAGAACTCGTCGATCGCCGCAATGAAGCGGCGTGCGGCGTCTTCATCATCCGCGGTGAATTGCGGGATGTTGGAAATGAATATCATATTGTACGAGCGGGCGAGCTCGATGTAGTCGTTCTGGCTGCGCGGTCCCTGGCAGAGTTCGCTGAATTCGAACCATGCCATGCCCGCGGCGGTGGCCAGCGCCGCGATGCTGCGCTCTTCGATGGACAAAACGGCGGGACCTGCCGCGGCGCCGCCGGCGAGCGCCGCAAAGCGCAGCCGCAGCTGCGCCGCCGTCTCCGGCAGCGCCGAATCCAAGTAGGTCGGCGCCTGCTCCAGCCGGCGCAGGCGATAGTCGATGCCGCCGTCCAGATTCAGCACGTCCAAATGGCGGCACAGCAGATCGATGGCCGGCAGAAACCGTTCGCGCTGCAGACCCTCCTTGTACAAATCCTCGGGCGCCGTATTGGAGGTGGCGACCAGCGTCACGCCGCGGCGGAACAAATTCTCGAACAGGCCCGCAAGGATCATCGCGTCAGCGATGTCCGCGACGAAGAATTCATCCAGGCAGATGACTCGGGTGCGCTGAGCCAAGCGCTGCGCAACCGCCTCGAGCGGCTGCGTGCGCCGGCTGACGGCGCGCAACTGCGCGTGCACGTCGCGCATGAAGCGGTAGAAATGGCTGCGTTCGCGGCGCGAAACGCGCAGCGATTCATAGAACCAATCCATCAACATGGTCTTGCCGCGGCCGACGCCGCCCCAGAGATACAGGCCGCGCTGCGGCGCGCGCGCCGGGACAGGCAGGAAGTGGAGATGCGCGCGCAGCCTCGCGCCGACCGATCGGGACGATTGCCAAAGGCTCGCGCTCAGGCGATCGAGCCTCAGCGCTGCCTCCCGCTGGGCCGCGTCGAATTCAAGCCGCCCGGCCGCGATCTCACGTTCCAGGCGCGCCTCGACCGACTGAGAAGAGCTGGCCACTGCCGGCGCGTTGATTCTAGAGACTCTGGTAGTTGGGGCCGGAACCGCCCTCCGGCGTCACCCAGGTGATCTGTCCGGGATAGGGTTCCTTGATGTCGCAGGCCTTGCAATGCACGCAGTTGGACGAATTGATCTGCAGCCGCTTGCCGCCGCTGCCGTCCGCGATCATTTCATAGACGTTCGCCGGACAAAAATTGGTGCATGGATTGCCGAATTCGGTGGCGCAGCGGCCGGCGCACAGCGTGGTATCGGCCACGTGCAAGTGCACGGGCTGGTTCTCTTCATGGGTCGTCGCGGCAAAGAACACGAAGGCGACCCGGTCGCGCGGCGGCAGTTCGCGGTCGCCCCAACCGCGGTCGGGTGATTCGTACTCCTCGAGCCGCTTGAGCGCCGTGTCGTCGGCGTGATTGGCCAGCGTCCACGGCGCCTTGCCGAAGGTCACCGTCTCGAACGCCGCGTTGGCGAGACCGAGCCACATGCCGTGTCGGAACCCCGGCCGGATATTGCGCACCTTGTGCAGCTCGCGTCCGCCGGCCGATTCGCGCCAGCGCCGGTCGAACCCTACGCTGGCGCCGGTCTCGACAAAGTGCGCGGCGGCGGTCATGCCGGAACGGATGGCCTGATGGATGCCCTTGATCTTGGGTGTATTGAGCGTGCCGCCGGCATCGCCCACCAGCATCGCCCCCGGCATGTCCAGAGTCGGCATGGATTGATAGCCGCCCTCGATCACGGTGCGCGCGCCGCCGGCGATGATCTCCCCGCCCTTGAGCAGGCTCTTGATGTCGGGGTGATTCTTGTACTGCTGGAAGGCCTCGAAGGGCTTGAACCGCGGGTCTTCGTAATCCAGACCGACCACGAAGCCGACGTACACCCGATCATTATCCAGGTGGTAGAGAAAGCTTCCGCCGTAGGTGCGGCTGTCCAGAGGCCAGCCCAAGGTGTGCTGAATCAGCCCCGGCTGCACGCGTCCCGGCGGCAGCTGCCACAACTCTTTGAATCCCAGGCCGTAGGTCTGCGGCGATTTACCGGCATCGAGATTGAAGCGCTTGATCAACTGCTTCGAGACGCTGCCGCGGCAGCCCTCGCAGAACAGGGTGAGCTTGGCGTGGATCTCAGGCCCGAGCGCGAAATTCGGTCCGGGCCGGCCGCTCTTGTCCACGCCCATATCGCCGATGCGCACCCCTTTGACGGCTCCGGCCTCGTCGAAGAGGGCCTCGGCCGCGGCAAAGCCCGCAAACACATCCACCCCCAGCTTCTCCGCCTGCTGGCCGAGAATGGGCACCAGTTGCCCGAGTGAAATGATGAAATTGCCATGATTCGTCATCTGCGGCGGGGTCGGCAGCCGGTAGCGCTTGCGGCGGGTCATGAATAGGAACTCATCGCGCACCGCAGGAACACAGATGTCCGGCCGCCGGCTGCGCCACTCAGGCAGTAGTTCATCGAGCGGGCCCGGCTCCAGCACGGCGCCCGACAGCGAGTGCGCCCCCAGACTTGCCGCCTTTTCGAGCACGCAGACGCTCAATTCGGGCTTGAGTTGTTTCAGGCGGATGGCGGCGGCGAGGCCGGCCGGGCCGGCTCCCACGATCGCAACCTCGTATTCCATGACATCGCGCGGGGCTTCGCTCATCAAAGGGTACCTTGGACTTGGGTTTGGGCTTTGGCTCGGGGACACCAAAAACGGGCGATAGTAGATCACAAACCGGCGGGGCCGGGGAGGCGTCCAACCAGTGGACAGACGTTGAGGGGATTTGCGCAGCAACGTCGCTTTACTAAGTGGGGACACCCATGTTGACAGGCCACGGACGCCGGCTTCCAGGATGGCCAAGGGATTTGGGCATGGCTGGGGCAAGGATGCCCACCCCGTTGGATTCAGCCGGCGGCAGGATCAGTCCTGCCGCCAGCTCGCCTTGCGTTTGGCGAAAAAAGCGCTGAACCCCTCGATTGCCTCCGGCTGCACGCGCAGCCGCGCCAGCCGTGTGGCGGCTTCCCGGGATGCCAAGGCTCGATGCCGGGCATCTGCCTGAGCCAGATCCCGTATCAATGCCTTGGCTTCCCCCTGAGCCCCGGGCGCGCCCTTGAGCAGCGCCTCGGTGATGCGGGCGCAGGCCGCGTCGAGCCCGTCTTCGGGCACGACTTCATGCACCAACCCTGACTCCTTGAGCTGCGCCGCGGTCAGCGTTTCGGCGGTCAAAAAGTAGCGCCGCGCGGCGCGCTCGCCGATCTTGCCGAGCACGAACGGTGAAATGACGGCGGGTACGATCCCGAGACGCACCTCGGTGAAGGCGAACTTGGCCGTATCCACGGCCACCACGATGTCGCAGGCGCCGAGCAATCCGAGCGCGCCGCCGTAGCCGTCGCCGTTGACCCGCGCCAGGGTGGGCTTCGGCATGGAATCGAGTGCCGCCAACATCGCCGCCAGCTGTTCGGCGTCGTTGAGATTGTCCGCCGCCGCTGCGGAGGTTTGCGCCTGCATTTCGCCGAGGTCCGCGCCCGCGCAGAACACCAGGCCGGCTCCGCTGATTTGCACGATGCGCGCCGCGGGGTCCTCGGCGCAGCGCCGCAGCTCCGAGCCGAGCAAGGCAATGGTGGCCCGATCCAAGGCATTGCGTTTATCAGGCCGGTTGAGCGTGATGCGCGCAACACCGTCCCGCACCGCGGTCAGAATCGTTGCGCTCATCGCAGCGAGGGCTGTCCGATCACAAGAGTTCAACGGCGATGGCGGTGGCCTCGCCGCCGCCGATGCACAGGCTGGCAATGCCGCGTTTCTTACCGCGCGCGCGCAAGGCGTACAACAGCGTGGTCAAGATGCGCGCGCCGGTGGCGCCGATCGGATGGCCCAGGGCGACGGCTCCGCCGTTGACGTTCACCGTTTGAGGGTCCAGACCCAAATCCTTGATGGCCGCCATCGGCACCGCGGCGAAGGCCTCGTTGATCTCGTACAGATCGACATCCTTGGCCTGCCAATTCAATTGCGCCAGCAATTTTTGAATCGCACCCACCGGCGCCAGAGTGAACCACTCAGGCTCGCGCGCGAAGCTGGTGTAGCCCAGGATGCGCGCCAACGGCTTGCGGCCCTGCGATGCCGCCGTGGATTCGCGCATGAGCACCAGCGCCGCCGCACCGTCGGAGATGCCGGAAGAGCTGGCCGCCGTGACGGTGCCGTCCTTCTTGAACGCCGGCTTGAGCGTCGGGATCTTGGCGATATCCAGCGTAAAGGGCGTCTCATCCTTGTCGACCAGCACCTCGCCCTTGCGTGACTTGGCCGTGACCGCGGCAATTTCGGCGGCGAAGCTGCCCTGATTGATGGCGGCGAGTGAGCGGCGCACCGACTCGGCGGCGAAATCATCCTGAGCCTTGCGGGTGAAGCCGTACTTCTCGGAGGTCGCTTCGGCAAAACAGCCCATGAGCTGGCCATCCCAGGGGCTCTGCAGGCCGTCGTAAAACATATGGTCCAGCACTTCCTGGTGGCCCATGCGGTAGCCCGCGCGGGCCTTGGGCAGGAGGTAGGGCGCATTGGTCATGGATTCGATGCCGCCGGCCACCACGACACGGGCGGAGCCGGCGAGAATTTGATCGCAGCCGAGCATGACCGCACGCATCGCGGAGCCGCACATTTTATTGATCGTGGTGGTCGGCACGGCCGCCGGGAGGCCGCTGCCCAAGGCGGCCTGGCGCGCCGGCGCCTGGCCGATCCCGGCCGACAAGACGCAGCCCAGGATGACTTCATCGACCTGCGAGGCGGCCACCCCGGAGTCCGCCAGCGCGGCTTTGATGGCGACCGCGCCCAATTGCGGTGCGGTGACGCCGGCGAACACGCCTTGGAAGGCGCCTACGGGGGTGCGGCGGGCAGCCAAAATGACGACGGGATCAGAATTCATGGCGTTTCCAAAGGGGTGACGGGGGTTGATTCATTATAGCCGCTGCGTCAAGCGGGGGGTCTCAAGCTTGAGGCGCGAGCGGCTCTCCCACGGCCGTCGCGATCAATTCGCGGCTGTGCTGACGGGCATCCTGCGGACTGATTACTTGAAGTATTTCAACGCGAATCGGCACCCGTCGGACCCACAGTCCCCCCGGCGCAAGAACCACGCGGGTGCCGTGAATGGCCATGGCCACCACCGGCATGTCGAAGCGCGAGGCGGTCACGAACGCGCCGCCGTGAAACTTGCCGATTTGGGGCACCGCGGTGAAGGTACCCTCGGGGAAGAACACCAGGGACTGGCCGGTGGCGGCCAATTTGAGCACGCGGCGCGCGTCCATTCCGCCCTTGTGCCGGTCGAACCGTTCGACGAATTGCGATCCCAAACGCCGCAGCAGCAACCCCATGAGAGGCACGCGCACCATCTCCTTCTTGATGACGAAGGCAAAGTCGGGCGGCAGGGCCGCGGCGGCGACCAGGCCGTCGATGTAGCTGGCGTGATTGGCCACCACCACGCATGGGACCTGGGGCAGGCGCTCGATCCCGTCGACCGCGAACGGAATGCCGGTGAGGCGCAGGAAGGCGCGTGAGAACGTTCCGGCCACCTGCCGGCGCCGGCGCAAGTTCGGCACGAACAAATTGACGATCAGCACGGTCAAACCCATCGCCGCGAACACCGCGAGGCAGTAGGCGAGGTACAGCGCCTGCGCGGCCGTTGGCCGGCGCGCCCGCTTGGCTTCTGTGATCTGGTTCTCCTTATGTTAATACTTAACTGTACTGTGATTCTGGTCACGCCGACCCGCAGGGACCCCTCGCATACTGGCTCCTGCGCGCTTATACCGCACTATTTCGTGCGAATACACCCGCGGAAAACTATGGCGACGGCTCTCAAACGGACGGGTTATACACGCACCACAGGCACAGCGGTACCCGCTGTGCGCGAGGCTGCGGACCCCGCTTTGCAACGGTTCCTCGATGCCGTGTGGCTGGAACGCGGCCTGTCAGCCAATACTCTTGCGGCCTACCGCGCGGATTTGACCGCACTGGCGCGCTGGCTGGAAGAGCGCGACAGCGCCCTGCTCAAAGCCACGCGCATCGAACTCTTGGGTTTCATTGCCGCGCGGGTCGAGGGCGGATCGCGTCCCCGGTCCACTGCCCGGCAGCTGTCGAGTTTCCGCAGATTTTTCCGCTTCATGGTGCGCGAAGGTTTGATCGAGGGCGATCCGACGGCGCAAATCGCCATGCCGAAGATCGGCCGCTCGCTGCCGAAGTCCCTCACCGAAGCCGAGGTCGATTCGCTGCTCGAGGCGCCGACGGTGTCGGATCCGCTGGGGCACCGCGACCGCACCATGCTCGAGGTGCTGTACGCCACGGGTCTGCGGGTTTCGGAACTGGTGAGCCTGATGCACAATCAGGTCAATCTCAATCAGGGCGTGATGCGCGTGGTCGGCAAGGGCAACCGCGAGCGCCTGATACCGCTCGGCGACGAAGCGGTGAAGTGGCTGCAACAATTCATGCAGGGCCCCCGCGTCGAGATCCTGTTGGAGCGGCAGACGGACTATCTGTTTCCGACGCGCCGCGGCGATCGCATGACGCGCCAGGCGTTCTGGCACATCATCAAGCGCTATTCGAAGAAGGCCGGCGTCGAGAAGGAGCTGTCGCCGCATACGCTGCGGCACGCGTTCGCGACCCATTTGCTGAATCACGGCGCGGATCTGCGCGTGGTGCAGATGCTGCTCGGACACAGCGATCTGTCGACGACCCAGATCTACACCCACGTCGCCCGCGAACGCCTGAAAGAACTGCATTCCCAGCATCATCCGCGCGGCTGAAGTCGGCTCGCGATCCTCTGCTAGAATTGCGTGAACCTTAAGGTTGCCGCAGAGTCGAACACATGATGAAAATCCCCGCCGCGCTCGCCTTGATCCTGTTCTCCGCGGGCCTCAGCACGCGGCTGCCGGCGGCGGATCAGCCGCAGGCGCAGCCGCCACCACCGGCGACGGCCCAAGCGCCGGCCGCGGCGGCCGATCCCCGCGCCGCTCTGCTCAAGCTGCTGCCGGCCGGATCGAAATTGGAGGACCTGCGTCCCGCGCCGATTCCCGGAATCTACGAATTCATGCAGGGCGCCGAGATCAGCTACCTGACCGCGGACGGCAAGTATTTCTTCGACGGCAGCATCTACGACATGGGGACGCGCGAAAATCTGACCGAGGATTTGCGCTCGCGCGCGCGCAGCGCGCTGATCAACGCGGTTCCGGAATCGCAGATGGTGATTTTCTCGCCGAAGAATCCGCAGTACACCATCACGGTGTTCACCGATGTCGACTGCGCCTATTGTCGCAAACTGCACAGCGAGATGGCGGAGCTGAACCGGCTGGGCGTGCGCGTCCGCTATATGTTCTTTCCGCGCTCGGGACCCAACACCGACAGCTGGAAGAAGGCCGAAGTGGTCTGGTGTTCGGCGAACCGCAACGAAGCGCTGACGCAGGCGAAATTGGGCGCGCAGCTGGACATGAGCAAGGCCTGCAGCGCGAATCCCGTCGCCCGCGAATATGCGCTCGGCCAGAGCATCGGCGTGCGCGGCACGCCCGCGATCGTCACGGAAAGCGGCGAATACATCTCCGGCTACATGCCGCCGCGTGAACTGCTGCAGCAGATCAAGGATTTGCAGCTGGCGAAGCGCTGAGCGGCGGCCGGGCCCCACGGCACCGGCGGCGTTGCGGCGGTCAGCGCTCCAACAGCTTGAGCTTGTCCGCCACGCCTTCCCATTGCTTGGCATCCGCCGGCGCGTCCTTTTTCTCGCTGATCACGGGCCACTTCTTGGCCAGTTCCGCGTTCAGCTTGAGAAAGCTTTCCTGGCCGTCCGGAATCTCCTCCTCCGAGAAAATCGCCTCCACCGGGCACTCCGGTTCGCACAGCGTGCAGTCGATGCATTCATCCGGATCGATCACCAGAAAATTCGGGCCTTCGTGGAAACAGTCGACCGGGCAGACCTCCACGCAATCCATATACTTGCACTTGATGCAGCTTTCGGTGACCACGAATGCCATGACTTACCCTTCTCTTGACCTGATGAACATGTTGATCGGTTGAACGCGAAGACTATTCTGCCACGCTGCCGGCATCAAGATTTCAGCCGGCGGCTCAGCTCGACGAAATGATGGCCCTCGCGTCCGGCGCTGCGATCCTCGAAGTATTTGCGCAACGTGAATTCGCCGCTCGGAAACGCCAGCTGCGTCCATGGTATCTCAGCTTCGCCGTACAAGCCGACCTCCAGACTCTCCGGACCCGGTGCGAACTCGGGCTGCAGCAATTTGGCGCGAAACATCACGTGCACCTGGCTGGCGCCGGTGACGCTCGCCACCGCCAGCAGCGAACCGATGTCGACTCTTGCCATCGCCTCTTCATAGCATTCGCGCGCCGCGGCGGCCTGCAGGGTTTCGCCGTTCTCCATGAAGCCGGCCGGAACGGTCCAAAACCCCAGGCGCGGTTCGATCGCGCGGCGGCACAGCAAGATCTTGCCCTGCCATTCGGGCACGCAGCCCAGAACCAGCAGCGGGTTCTTGTAGTGAACCATGCCGCAGCTCACGCACACGAAGCGCGGCAGGTGGTCCCCCGCGGGGACCTTGGATTCAACGGGTGAGCCGCAGTTGCTGCAGAAATTCAAAGGTTACACTCTAAAAAATTCTGGTGCCCGGAGAGGGAATCGAACCCACACTCTTTTCAGGGAACCGGATTTTGAGTCCGGCGCGTCTACCAGTTCCGCCATCCGGGCATGCCAGACAGGACAGTATATGCGATTGCCGCGCTTGGTAGAATGCTTAAACGAATGCAGCGCACGGACTTCCACTTCGATCTGCCCCAGGAACTCATCGCCCAACGGCCCGCCGCGCCGCGCTCCGCCAGCCGGCTGTTGGTATTGGACGCAGCCTTGGGGACGCAGCGCGACCTGCAGTTCCGCGATTTCCCGTCGCTGCTGAACCCCGGGGATTTACTGGTTTTCAACGACACGCGAGTGATCGCGGCGCGGGTTTTCGGCGTCAAGGACAGCGGCGGCCGCGTCGAAATTCTTCTCGAGCGCATGCTCACGGCGGATACCGCGCTGGTGCATCTGCGGGCGAGCAAGGGTTTGCGCAAGGACGCCGTCGTGCAGCTGCCCGGCGGCCAAACCGCACGCATGCTGGCAAGGCGCGGCGATCTGTTTCACCTGCAGTTCTCGTGCGAGGTGCTGCCGTACTTCGAGGCGCACGGCGCGATACCGCTGCCTCCCTATATCGCGCGCGCGCCGGACAGCGCCGACCGGGAACGCTACCAGACCGTCTATGCGCGCACGCCGGGCGCCGTCGCGGCGCCGACGGCGGGGCTGCACTTCGACGCCGATATTTTCGCCGAACTCGACCGGCGGCAGGTGCGGCATGCGTTCGTCACGCTGCACGTCGGCGCCGGCACCTTTCAACCCGTGCGGGTGGACGACATCGAGCATCACCACATGCACGAAGAGTACCTCGAGGTGCCTGAGGCGGCCTGCGATGCGATCAATGCCGCCCGCGCGGCCGGCGGCCGGGTGATTGCGGTGGGCACCACGGTGGTGAGGAGTTTGGAGACGGCGGCCGGAGGCGCGCGGGGCATCGCGCCGTATCGGGGCGCCACCCGCATCTTCATCAAGCCGGGCCACACATTCCGCGCCGTCGATGCCCTACTCACCAACTTTCATCTGCCCGAGTCCACGTTGCTGATGCTGTGTTCGGCGTTGGTGGGACGTGAAGCGCTGCTGGCGGCCTACGCGCACGCGGTGCGGGCGCGGTACCGATTTTTCAGCTACGGTGATGCGATGTTGCTGATTCCTTCACCGTCGGCGCTCGCGCACCCATGAATTCCGCCCACGGCGGCCTCGGGCCGATGCGCTTCGATTTGCTGGCGCAGGACGGCGCCGCGCGGCGCGGCCGCCTGGCATTCCCGCGCGGCATCGTCGAGACCCCGGCGTTCATGCCCGTGGGCACCTACGGCACGGTCAAGGCGATGACGCCACAGGATCTGGAAGCGGTCGGCGCCGAAATCGTGCTGGGCAATACCTTTCATCTGTATTTGCGGCCGGGCCTCGAGGTGATCGAGGCGCACCGCGGATTGCACGGTTTCATGCAGTGGCAGCGTCCGATCCTCACGGACTCCGGCGGCTTCCAAGTGTGGAGCCTGGCGGAGATGCGGAAAATCACCGAGGAAGGGGCGCATTTTCGGTCGCCCGTCGATGGGGCGCCGGTGCTCCTGTCGCCCGAGGAATCGATGCGGATTCAGCGCGTACTTGGCTCGGACGTGGCCATGAGCTTCGACGAATGCACGCCGTATCCGGCCACCGAGGCGCAGGCCCGTACTTCGATGGAGCTGTCCATGCGCTGGGCGGCGCGCGGCTTTGACGAGTACTACCGGACCGAGCCTCCCGGCACGCTGTTCGGCATCGTGCAGGGCGGGATCCATGTGCCGCTGCGTCTGGAGTCCCTGCAGCGGCTGGAGGAGGTGGGCTTTGCCGGGCTTGCGGTCGGCGGTCTGGCGGTGGGTGAGAGCGAGGCGGAGCGCGACCTGGTGCTCGACGGCTTGATGCCGCGGATGCCGCTGCGCAAGCCGCGGTATCTGATGGGGGTCGGGCGGCCGGAGGACATCATCGAGGCGGCGCGGCGCGGCATCGACATGTTCGACTGCGTGATGCCCACCCGTCATGCCCGCAACGCCCATCTGTTTACGCGGGCCGGGGTGGTCAACATCCGCAATGCGGCGCACCACAAGGACACCGGTCCGATCGAGGAGGGATGCGGCTGCTATACCTGCCGGAACTTCAGCCGCAGCTATTTGCGGCACCTGGACAAGTGCGGCGAAATATTGGGCGCGCACCTCAACACCATTCATAATCTGTATTTCTACCAACGCTTGATGCGGGAGATCCGGGGGGCGATCGAGGCGGCCCGATTCGAGGCTTACGCCGCCGAGTTCTACGCCCTAAAGGCAGCCGGAAACCCGCGTTAAGTTTGGGTGCCGCTGCTGTATACTACGCGGCTTTGTGTTCTGGCGTCCCATGCAAAATACGGTGCAACAATGGATTTCCTCATAAATACAGCCAATGCGCAGGCCGCCGGAGCGGGCGGGGGACAGAGCAGCATGATTGGTTTGCTGCTGCCCGTGCTGCTGCTGGTGGTTTTCTATTTCTTGCTCATCAGGCCGCAGAACAAGCGCGCCAAGGAGCAGCGAGAAATGATTTCCAAGGTGGCCGTGGGCGATGAAGTGGCGACCACGGGCGGCATCCTCGGCAAGGTGACCGACGTGAGCGAGCAGTTCCTGACTCTGGAAATCGCCGCCGGCGTCAACGTCAAGCTGCAGAAGTTTCAAGTCGCGCAGGTCCTGCCCAAGGGCACGGTCAAGAGCGCATGATCGCGTATCCGCGCTGGAAGATCGCGCTGGTCGCGATCGTCTTGGGTCTGGGGATTCTGCTGGCGGTACCGAATTTGTTCGGCGAGGAAAACGCGCTGCAGCTGGCGCGGGACCGCGCCGCCGTGCTCGACAGCGATCGCACCGCGGTGGCGCAGATCCTCAAGGACAAGGGCGTCACGCCCACCGGCACCTTTCTCGATCAGGGCCGCCTGACGCTGCGCTTCGCCAGTACGCAGGAGCAGTTGAAGGCGCGCGACCTGATCAACGAAGCACGCCCCAATCAATTCACCATTGCACTGTCGAAAGCCTCGCGCGTGCCGGAGTGGATGCGCAACCTGGGCTTGAGCCCCTTGAAACTGGGTCTGGACCTGCGCGGCGGCGTGTACCTGGTGTATCAGGTCGACGTGCAGGGCGCCGTGAAGCAGCTGCTCGATCATCATGAGCAGGATTTCCGCGCCTCGCTGCGCAATGCACGCGTGGCGTATCAGGACGTGCAGGTCGACTATCCCTTGAACCGCGTGCGGGTGCTGTTCCGCGACGCCGACAGCTTTGCCAAGGGCAAGGCGGCCATCCTGGCGGACAGCCGCAATTTGAATCTGGCCGACGCCACGGTCGATGGCGCGCCCGCGCTGGAATTGAAGCTGACGCCCCAGGAAATCCAGGAGCGCCAGAATTACGCCGTCCAGCAAAACATCACCATTCTGCGCAACCGCCTCAACAGCCCCGAGCTCGCGGTGTCCGAGCCGCAGGTCGCGCGCGAAGGCGTGGACCGCATTTCCATTCAACTGCCGGGTCTGCAGAACTCGGCCGAGGTCAAGAAAATCCTCGGCAAGACGGCGACCTTGGAATTTCGCATGGTGGATGAGAACAGCAATCCGCTCGAGGCGGTCAGCACCGGGCGCGTACCGCTGGGCTCCAAGCTGTACTACACCCGCGACAAGCAGCCGGTGCTGCTGAAGCGCGAAGTGGTGGTCACGGGCGATCAGCTGACCGACGCATCGTTTCAGCCGAACAGCCAGGACGGGCCCGCCGTGTCGGTGAGCCTGGACAGCCGCGGCGCCGCCAAGATGCTGAAGAACACGCAGGAAAATATCGGCCACTTGATGGCGGTGGTGTTCATCGACCGCTCGCGCGACAAGAATGCGGAGGGCGTGATCGTCGACCGCACCACTGAAGAGGTGATCAACCGCGCGACCATCCGCGGCGTGTTCGGCAACAACTTCCAGATCACCGGCGTCAATCCGATCGAAGGCCGCGAACTGGCGCTGCTGCTGCGCGCCGGCGGCCTGGCGGCGCCGGTCACGCCGATCCAAGAGCGGGCCATTGGCCCGAGCTTGGGTCAGGACAACATCGACAAAGGCGTGCATGCCATGGTGTTCGGCATGCTGGCCGCCTTCATCTTCATGGCCGTTTATTACAAGGTATTCGGCTTGATCGCCGACCTCACGCTGGTGGCGAACGTGGTGCTGTTGACGGCGCTGCTGTCCCTGCTCGGCGGCGTGGCGTTGACCCTGCCGGGAATCGCGGCGGTGGTGCTGACGGTGGGCATGGCGGTGGACGCGAATATCTTGATCTACGAGCGCATCCGCGAGGAACTGCGCAACGGCGTGTCGCCGCGCGCCGCGATCACCGCGGGTTTCGACCGCGCCTTCTCCGCCATCTTCGACTCCAACGTCACCGCGTTCATCGCGGGCCTGGTGCTGTGGCTGTTCGGCGCCGGCGCCGTGCGCGGCTTCGCCATCGTGCTGATGCTCGGCATCATGACGTCGATGTTCACGGCGTTGATGGGCAGCCGCGCCCTGGTGCAAATCATTTACGGCGGAAAACGCAAGGTCGAGCGCCTGTCGATTTGACGGGGGCCGATCCGAGGTCAGTACATGGAATTTTTTCACAAGGTCACGCGCTTCCCGTTCATGCACACCCGCAAGGTGTGGTACGGGTTGTCGACCCTGTTGATCGTGGCGTCGATCGGACTGGTGGTAGTGCGCGGACTGAATCTCGGCATCGACTTCACCGGCGGCGTGGTGGTCGAGACCAATTTTCCGCAGGCTCCGAATGTCGAGGCGCTGCGCACCGCCCTGACCAAGGCGGGCGTGGAGAATGCCCAGGTGCAGATCTTCGGCAGCTCGCGCGACATCCTGGTGCGCCTGCCGCCCGACCCCAATGCCAAGGGTGATCAGATCGGCGCGCACATTCTGCAGGTTTTCAGCGCCGTCTCGCCCGACGTCAAGCTGCAGAGCGTCGAAGTGGTCGGTCCCCAGGTGGGCCAGGAGCTGTTCGTCAAGGGCGGCTGGGCCTTGTTCGCGACGCTGGTGCTGATTCTGATCTACGTGCTGTTCCGCTTCACTCCCAAACTCGCTTGCGGCGCGATCCTGGCCGTCTTGCACGACCCGATCTGCGTGGTGGGATTCTTCGCCCTCAGCCAGATGACTTTTGATTTGACGGCGATCGCGGCCATTCTCGCGGTGATCGGCTATTCGCTGAACGACACCGTGATCGTGTTCGACCGCATCCGCGAACGCGCCCGCACCGCGCGCAAGCTCAGCATCGCGCAGGTCATCGACGAATCCATCAATCAAACGCTGTCGCGCACCATCATGACCAAGCTGGTGACCCTGCTGGTGGTCCTGGCGCTGCTGTTCTTCGGCGGCGAGACCCTGCATGCGTTCTCCGCCGCGTTGGTGATCGGCATCCTCGCCGGCACTTATTCGTCGATTTATATTTCCGCGGCGCTGGCGCTCGACTTCGGGCTGCGGACCGACGATTTGCTGGAGCGCAAGCTCACCAAACCCGAGGAAGTCGACGGTCTGCCGTAGCGGCGTTAGGAGCCTGTCTGAGTATTCCCCGTGGCCGCGACCGTGGTCGATTTCGCTTCAGCCGAGGCGGAGCCGACGAGGTTGGGTCAAGACCCAATAAGGAGGCGACAACAATGGATGAAGCGAAATCGACCCGGTCCCAAGGGGTTGGCCGGGTGAGGGGCGTCTGCGGCGTTGCGCGACTTGGGCGTAGCATTCACTACGCCCGACGCCGCGCGCCTTGCATCCGCTCCCTCGCCCGGCCAACGCGGCTCACGCGGAATACTCAGACAGGCTCCTGAGTGGCTGCATGGAACTACTCTCCGACCCACAGGTTTGGCTGTCATTCCTGACCCTGGCGGTGCTCGAGATCGTTCTCGGCATCGATAACATCATTTTCCTGACGATCTTGGTCGACCGGCTGCCGAGCGGGCAGCGCCGCGGCGCGCGGTTCCTCGGCTTGGGCTTCGCGATGCTGACGCGAATCGCGCTGCTGTATTCGATCACCTGGCTGGCGACCTTGCGCGCCACGCTGTTCACCGTGCTCGGCAACGAGATTTCCGGCCGGGATCTGATCTTGTTCGGCGGCGGCCTGTTCCTCATCGTGAAGAGCCCGATGGAAATTCGCGACATGCTGAGCGGCAAGGTGGAGCAGCGCAAACCCAGCGCGCTGAACAGCTTTTGGCTGATCATTCTGCAGATCGGCCTGATCGACATCGTGTTTTCACTGGATTCGGTGTTCACCGCCGTGGGGCTGTCGAAGCATATCGAGGTCATGGTCGCCGCCATCGTGGCGTCGGTGCTGGTGATGATGATGGTTTCATCGGTGGTCGGCCGCTTCATCGATCGCTACCCCACGATCAAGGTGCTGGCGCTGGCCTCCCTGGTGCTGGTGGGAGCGGCGCTGATCGCGGG
>Ga0193726_1000429_pt1 | contig 45546 bp, 38 predicted proteins | sample H2c1metaG_FD_144928 | JGI IMG/M metagenome (GOLD analysis project Ga0193726, IMG submission 144928) | Soil microbial communities from a riparian zone of the East river system, Colorado, United States - H2c1 | ecosystem: Environmental > Terrestrial > Soil > Riparian zone | place: USA: East River... | reverse complement strand
GCAAGACTTGACGCCAGCGTCGAGGCGTCAGGACCACACGACTTCACCGTCCGCAAGCAGCGCCGTCGTCTTGCATGCCGCTAACCGCTCACGGAGAGCAATCCGCCCTGCGCTCGCATCGCACGCCTAACACTGCTGCGTCCACCGCACCCCTCCCCGCGTCCGTGACGATCATGATACGCCCCTCTGGTGGGGTGGGATGGCGACAGTTCTAGATTTGATTTGGGTCAGAGGGCAACAAATATCTTTCGGAAAATCCGAAATAAAAGACTCGACACCAAACAGCCCGACGGGCAAATCACTTGAGCCGGTCTTGTTGTCAGCGGCCCCATCCGGGCTACACTTGCTGAGGCCCCTCATGGTGAGGAGCCCGCGTAAGCGGGCGTCTCGAACCATGTGGCACGTGGCCCATCCTTCGAGACGCGCGCTTAGGCGCGCTCCTCAGGATGAGGTCGTAAGTGGCGTAGCGCCGGTTCGTAGGATGGGTTGAGCCCTTTCGTGAAACCCATCGCTCTTGCACGTGATGGGTATCGCTTCCGCCTTCGCTCTGCGAGCTACGGCGGACAAGTCGCTCCACCCATCCTGCGCGGCTGGAGTACGGCCCGCATGAGCACAGCGATTTGCGCGCGGCGTCATCCGGTGGCACAAATGCTCCCAAGCAAAAAGCAAAAGCGGCCGCCATCAGGCTGCACGGGAGGATAAATGTCGATTTCACAGGCAGCGGGCGTGGTGGGGCCATTCGCAGGCCTTGACGTGCCGTGGCTGCTGCGGATGCGCGCTGAAACGCGCCGCGATCATCCGTTTCTGATCTGGGCGCCGTTCGATGCGCCGGCGCGGATCTGGACTTACGGCGAATTTCACGAGCGCGTCGGCGCGCTGGCTGCGGGACTCAAGGCACGCGGCGTCAAGCCCGGCGAATTCGTGCTGATCCATCTGGATAATTGCATCGAGGCTGTCCTGGCCTGGTTCGCCTGCGCCGAACTCGGCGCCATCGCCGTCACCACCAACACCCGCTCCGCACCGGCGGAGATGGAATATTTTGCCGATCATTGCGGTGCGGTAGCCGCGATCACCCAGCCGGCCTATGCCGAGATCATCGCCACGCATTGCCGAAGCTTGCGCTGGCTTGCGGTGATTTCCCACGACGCAGGCGCGGCACCTGCGCAAGGCCACGCCGCGCCGCGCGGCGACAGCTTCGACGCGCTGTTCGCCGACAGCGCCGACCGGCCCCGCCGCGCGACCGATCCGCTGGCGGCCTGCAGCGTGCAATATACCTCCGGTACCACGTCGCGGCCCAAGGCGGTGCTGTGGACCCACGCCAACGCGTTGTGGGGCGCCAAGGTCAACGCCTCGCACCAGGATTTGCACCAAGGCGACGTGCATCAGACCTATCTGCCACTGTTTCACACCAACGCGCTGGCGTATTCGATGCTGGCAAGCCTGTGGGTCGGCGCCACCTGCGTGATTCAACCGCGGTTTTCCGCAAGCCGGTTCTGGAATGTCGCGCTGGAGCACGGCTGCACCTGGACCTCGACGATTCCATTTTGCATGAAGGCGCTGCTCGAGCACGAGATTCCGAAGCAGCATCAATTCCGGATTTGGGGCACCGCGGTGTGCGAGCCGCCGCCGTTTGCCGTATTCGGCATCAAGATCATCGGCTGGTGGGGCATGACCGAAACCATTACCCACGGCATCATCGGCGAGGTCGACCAGCCCAATACGCCGATGTCGATCGGCCGCGCGGCAACCGAGTACGCCATCCGCGTCACCGACGACGACGGCACGCCGACCTCCGTCGGCAGCACCGGCAATCTTCTGATCCAGGGCGTTCCCGGATTGTCGCTGTTCAAGGAGTACCTGCACAACGAGAAGGCCACCCGGGAAAGTTTCGACGAGCACGGTTATTTCATCACCGGCGACCGCGTTACCCTGCTCGACAACGGTTTCATAAAGTTCGGCGACCGCGCCAAGGACATGCTGAAGGTCGGCGGCGAGAACGTCGCGGCTTCCGAAATCGAGCAGGTGATAGCGATCGTGCCCGGCGTCCGCGAGGCCGCGGTGGTGGCGAAGAAGCATCCGATGCTCGATGAGGTGCCGGTGGTGTTCATCATTCCGCACGCCGGCGTCGAACGCGCGCCGGCGGATCTGCACGACACCGTGATGGCCGCCTGCCGCAACGCGCTGGCGGACTTCAAGGTGCCGCGCGAAATCCACTTCGTCGATGACATGCCGCGCTCGACGCTGGAGAAGGTCGCCAAGGCGGAGCTGAGGAAGATGCTGGGTTAGTCAACGACAGGGTGGATTGCTTCGTCGCTTGCGCTCCTCGCAATGACGGCTGTGGAGCATAGGGAAACTAACGGGAGCGACGACATGTTGGGCCTCGGCAAAGCGCTTACCATTTTCACGGTGTTGTACCTCGCCTCGCCAGCGAGCCCCGCCTTCGCCGAAACCGCCGACACGGTCCTCTTCAACGGCAAGATCCTGACCGTCGACAAGGATTTTTCGGTCCAGCAGGCGCTGGCGATCGGCCACGGCCAGGTGCTGGCGTCAGGCACGACGGCGGCGATGAAGAAACTCGCAAGCGAAAAGGCAAAACTGATCGACCTCGGCGGCCGCACCGTAATTCCCGGGCTCACCGACGGGCACATCCATGGCATCCGCGCCGCCTTGACGTTTGGCACCGAGGTAAACTGGATCGGCGTTTCCACATTGAAGGAAGCGCTCGAAAGAATTCGCCAGGCCGGCAAAAGCCAAAAGCCCGGCTCCTGGATCGTGGTGGCCGGCGGCTGGACCGAAGAGCAGTTCGAAGAGAAGCGCCGGCCGACCGCGCTTGAAGTGACAGAGGCCGCGCCGGATAATCCGGTTTACATCCAGCATCTGTACGACTGGCTGCTGCTGACACCGAAAGCGATGGAGGCGCTGAACATTCGCGAAGATTCGGACGTCACCCCCGGCGGCAAGCTCGAACGCGACGGCGACAATCGTCCGACCGGCGTGGTGATCGGCAACGGCAATACGCTCGGCAAGATCTTCGATCGCCTGCCGAAGCCGACGCTGGACCAGCAGGTCGCCGGCTCCCGAAAATTCTTCCGCGAAATGAACAGCCTTGGGGTTACCGGCATCGTCGATGGCGGCGGGGTCAGCATGTATCCCGCCAACTATCAGGCGGTGTTCAAGCTATGGCACGACAGGCAGCTCACGCTGCGGGTCGCCTATCATTTGTGCGCGCCGAAGCCCGGCAGCGAGCTTGCGGACTTGCAGAACCTGACGCAGCTATTGCCACAAGGGTTCGGCGACACGATGCTGCACTTCAACGGCCCCGGAGAAATCCTGATTTGGGCCGACTGGACCGACGGCGACATCACGCCCGACGGCAAGGCCAAGCTGGCGGAACTGCTGCGCTGGGCGGCATCGAAGAGCTACACCATCCAGCTGCACTGGAATCCGGACCGCACCGTCCACGATCTGCTCGACGTCGTCGAAGACATTGCCAGGGAGTACCCGGTTCGCGACCTCCGATGGACCGTGCTGCATCTGTATAATGCGTCCGAAGACAATCTGAAGCGGATGAAATCGTTAGGGTTGATCTGGGGCGTCCAGGACGGGCTCTATTTTGGCGGCGAACGGCTGGCGCGCGAGGTCGGCATCGAGGCGGCCCGGCGGTTGCCGCCGATTGCGACGGCCATGCGTCTCGGCCTCACCGTGGCCGGCGGCACCGACGCGCATCGGGTGTCGTCCTACAATCCGTTCGTAGCGCTGCAATGGTATCTCGACGGCACCACCATCGGCGGCGTTCAAACCCGCGGCGAGGCGGAAGCCCCGAGCCGCCGGCAGGCGCTTGAGATGTACACCCGCAATTCGGCTTTCATGGCCAACGACGACGACAAGCGCGGCACCCTGGAGCCCGGCAAATTCGCCGACCTCGCGGTGCTGTCATCGGACTATCTGACGGCGCCGGTCAAGCAGATCGGGAAGATCAGATCGGTGCTCACCATGGTCGGCGGCAATGTGGTGTACGCGGATCAGCCGTTTGCAAACCTTGCGCCGCAGCCGGGCGGCGGGGCCAATCGATAACCCCATCATCGCGAACCAACGGGTCACGCAAGCGCGCATCCGGCAACAGGCGCCGCTACGCGATCAACGGGTGCCCAACGCTACCGGGCGGAACGCGTGCAGCAAATGCGGGTCGAGCTTGCCGCCCATCTTTTCCATGGTCGCAAAGGCCTCGGTGTGGGTGAACGGCAGCCGATAGGCGCGCTTCTCGACCAGCGCCGTATAGATATCCACGATGGTGGTCAGGCGCACGATGTCGCTGATCTGATCGCCGCGGAGTCCATTGGGATATCCGCTGCCGTCAAGAAATTCATGGTGGTGGAGCACCACATCCAGCATCTCCGGCGGAAAGCCGCCTTGGGCGACGAGGGCCTCATAGCCCAGACGCGGATGCTGGCGCATCACGCTGATTTCCTGGTCCGTGAGTTTCCCCGGCTTGTCCAGCACAGCCAGAGGAATGAAGGCCTTGCCAACATCGTGCAGCAGGGAGGCGCGCGTCAGCCGACGCTGGTCGTCCTCGCGCATCCCGAGATGCTGCGCGAACGCCACGGCGAAACCGGTGACAAAGAGGCAGTGGCGATAGCTGTCGGTGTGATGGCGGCCGACGGTGGTCAGCCATTCGCGCAGCGAGGATTGCTTGACGGCTTTGAGAATCTGGTTCTCGGCCTGCATGACGTCGCCGATGGTCAGCGGAATCCCCGCCGGCAGCTTCTCGAATATCTTGACCATTACCTCGTGCGCGGCGGCGATGCCCCGGTTCAAAGCCTTGCCGCTCGCCGTCGCATCGAATCGAACAGTGTCCGGAAACGCGGAGCGGATGCGTTGCAGAATGCCCTGGGCATCAAACGGCCGCGATATCGTATCCGTCGCGCCCAGAGCCCAGGCCTGCATCGAGCCGTGATGAAGGCCGTCCGAGAGGACGAACAACCGCGGCATCGAGCGATAAGCTTCGGCGCGCAGCTTGTTGCGAACCAGTTGCACGCTCTCGGGGGATCGCAGATTGATATCGACCACTATCCCCGCGAAATGATCGGCGGGAGCCTCGGGGATATCCAATGTCGAGATGGTATCGACCTCGCCCACGGACTGCAGAATGCCAGCCAATTCGCTGCTCCGATCGGTCCGATCCGACGCCAGCAGCAAGCGGCGTTTGGGTGAAGGCTGATTCTCTAAAGCTGACATGGATCCTCGGTGACTGCGGCGATGGCTGACAGCGCACACTATCCGCAAGGCATTTTCCGAAACTTAATAGGCATCATGAATGCTTTTTTGTGATGGAAGGTACAAATTGAACCAATGTTGATCGGATAAAAAAATCCGCCGGAGGCAGCGCCTCCGGCGGATCGATGTTTTCGCGTTGTCGGTCTATGCCTTGTTCATCGCCGACTTCACGGCCTCCGCCGTGATCGGCAGCGAGCGGACGCGAGCGCCCGAGGCATTGAAGATCGCATTCGCAAGCGCGGGTGCGATCACCGTCACCGCCGGCTCGCCGACGCCGGTGGGTTTTTCGCCGTTGGCAATGACGCTGATGGCGACTTCCGGCAGCTGACTCATCCGCAACGGCGTATAGGTATCGAAGTTGGTCTGCTCGATGCCGCCATCCTTCAATGTCGCCTTCTCGTACATGGCGAGCGAAAGTCCCCACAGCGCCGCGCCCTCGACCTGGGCACGGATGTTGTCGGGATGCACCTGCATGCCGACGTCGGTAGCCACGGTCAGTTTCTTGACCTTGACCTCGCCGGACGGCGCAACCGCCACATGGGCCACGCAGGCGGTCCAGCTTGCGGTCGCTCTTTCCTGCGAGGAGACGCAGGCAACGCCCATGCCTTCACCCTTCGGCAGCTGGTTGGTGCCGTAACCAGCCATGCCCATCGCGGCGAGCAAGGTGTTGCGCAGGCGTTGCGCACCACCGGCATTGGCGCCCTTGCCGTCGAGCATGTCGATGCGGAACTGGGCGGGATCCTTGCCCGCCGCGTGCGCAAGTTCGTCGACCATGCTTTCGACCGCCCAGAAGGTCCAGCCCGGTGCGACCGACCGCAACTGGCCCGACGGGGTGGCGTTGTGCGCCATCTCGTTGAGGATGGCACGGACGTTGTGATTGGGCACGGAATAGAAAAAGTCCGCACCGTTCACGGTGAACGCATCGAGCGCCCCTTTCTTGTCGACCGAAGGCGACAGGAAATCCGGGATGCCCCAGCGCTTGGTCGGCCACGCACTGACCACGTCGTGATTCATCGCGATCAGCTTGCCGTCGGCGTCGAGACCTGCCTTGATCTTCTGGAACGTCAGCGGACGCGAGAAGTCCATGGTCATGTCATCTTCGCGTGAGTAGATGACCTTGACCGGTTTGCCGACGGCCTTCGCCGCCTGCACCGCCGGCACCATCATGTCGGCGTCGAGACGGCGGCCGAAACCTCCGCCCAGCCACATCTGATGCATCACGACGAATTTGGGATCGACTCCGGCGGCGCCGGCCGCGATCGCGCCGGAGCGTGTCGCGAACTGGTTGCCGGAATAGATGTGCCAGATATCGCCCTGCAACTGCGCCGTGGCGTTCATCGGCTCCAGCGGCGCATGGATGTTGATGTTGGTGGTGTACTCCGCCTCCATCACCTTCGCCGCCGTGCCGAGCGCCGCTGCTGTATCGCCGTCCTTGACGAAGAACAGGCCGGAATCGTCGAGTCCCTGCAGACGCTTGGCCTCGTTGAGCAGCGATTCGCTCGACAGTTTGGCGTTGGGTCCACCGTCATAGGTAACCTTGAGGGCGTCCGCCGCCTTCCTGGCATTCGCATAGGTGTTGGCTACCGCCACCACCCAGCCGGTCGTGGTTCCGGTCTTGTCGTCGAGGGTAACGGCCTTGATAAAGCCCGGCACCTTCTTCGCAGCGGTGTCGTCGACCGATTTCACCGTGGCGCCAAAGCGCACCGGCGGCATCACGATCTTGCCGTACACCATGCCGGGCAGCATGACGTCGATGCCGTATTTGGCGGTGCCGTTGGTCTTCGACGGAATATCGAGCTGCGGAACCGAAACGCCGATCTTGGTATATTGGTCGGGCGTCTTGAGCTTGATCGCCTTGAGTTCGTCGGGCGTAAAGGTCTTGGTGGCCTTGCCGCTCTTGACGACGTCCGCGAACGTCATCGACTTCTTCGACTTCGGATGCGAAATCACGGAGTCCCTGACGACCAGCTCGGCGGCGGGCACGCCCATCGCGGCGGCCGCGGCTTCGGTCAAAGCCATCCGTCCGGCAGCACCGGCGCGGCTCATCGCATCGAAGTTCATCATCGTGCTCCAGCTGCCGCCGGTAATCTGCGCGCCGAGCACGGGGTCGTTGAACTTCGGATCGTTGGATGCGAGCTGAACCCGCATGTCTTTCCAGTTTGAGCCGAGCTCTTCGGACACAATCTGCGCCATGGTCGAGGCGATGTGCTGGCCCATGTCGGCCTTGCCGCATGTGACCGTGACAATCCCGTCCGGCGCGATCGAATACCAGACACTGGGATCGAAATTGCCGGCAGCGGCGAGCGCCTGGTCGGCGCCGAGCAGGCCCGGAACAGCCGAATAGCCGAGTGCGAGGCCAGCGGCGGCGGATCCGACGAGGAACGAGCGGCGGCTCAGATCCGCAGGCTCGTTCTGGGTAATTTTCACGTGCGTATTCATGTTGCCCTCCGCTCGGTTCCGGCGTTCGAGGCGGTGCGCATTTCGGAGGCTGCGCGCATGATCGCCTTCTGGATGCGCGAATAGGTCATGCAGCGGCAGAGATTGCCGTCCATGTGCGCGACCACTTCGTCCTTGGTCGGATTGGAGTTCTTGGAGAGCAGCGCCGCCGCCTGCATGATCTGGCCGGATTGGCAGTAGCCGCATTGCGGAACCTGCTCGGTGATCCACGCCTTCTGCAGCGGATGGTCGCCCTTGGCGCTGAGGCCTTCGATGGTGGTGATTTTCTTGCCGGCGACGTCGCTGAGCGTCGTCTGGCAGGATCGCACCGCTTCACCATTGACGTGAACGGTGCAGGCGCCACACAGGCCGGCACCGCACCCGAACTTGGTGCCGGTCATCTGCAGTTGTTCGCGGATGGCCCAGAGCAGCGGCGTGTCGTTCGCCGCCTCGACGGACAGATTCCGCCCGTTGATGTTGAGATTAGGCATGGTTTCTTCCCCTGCCGGTGCATGATGCCGCTTACGGCGGCAATTCACGTTTGTCTAATGGTCTGACACCCACCGGGCCGATGCCGACCTTGCGCAAGAGAATGATCGCGTTCCAATCTGGAGGCAATGCAAATTGGAATTGGTCGAAGAGAAATAATTCTGGACTGTCCGTTGTGCGCTGCGGCAACAAACGTTGCCGGGAGATCGACGACAGGTTCGATCCCACGCTAGAATACCGTTGCACACGACGCTTCGGGCCTGCAGGAAATCGCAATGCCAAAAATCAACCGTGACGGGGTCGAGATCTATTACGAGGTCCACGGCGGCGGACCGCCGCTGTTGCTGACCCACGGCTATTCATCGACCTCGGAGATGTGGAAGGGCCAGACCGCGGCGCTGTCGAAACACCACAAACTCGTATTGTGGGACATGCGCGGCCATGGCCGGTCCGATTACCCCGACGACGCATCTGCCTATAGCGAAGCGTTGACGGTCGCGGACATGGCGGCCCTGCTCGACGAGGTCGGCGCGGACAGCGCTATCGTCGGCGGACTTTCTCTCGGGGGGTACATGTCGCTGGCCTTTTATCGCGCGCATCCCGAGCGCGTGCGCGCGCTATTGATCATCGACACCGGACCGGGCTTCAAGAAAGACGACGCCCGCGAGGCCTGGAACAAGCGGGCGCATGATACCGGCGACCGCTTCGAGCGCGAAGGCCTGGCGGTACTGACATCCGCCAGCCGCGAGCGCTCGAGTGTGAGCCATCGCGATGCGTCGGGGCTGGCGCGCGCCGCGCGCGGCATGCTGACCCAACGCGATGCCCGCGTGATCGAACTGCTGCCCGACATCAAGGTGCCGTCGCTGGTGGTGGTCGGCGCCGAAGACGCACCGTTCCTCGCAGCCTCCGACTACATGGCGGCGAAAATTCCGGGGGCGAAAAAGGTGGTGATCCCGGCAGCCGGCCACGCCGTCAACATCGACCAGCCGCAGGCCTTTATCGAAGCCGTGTTACCGTTCCTCGATAGCCTGCCGCAAACCGCCATCCCGGAAAGGATGGTCCGGTGATGAACAGGCTGACGTACCGCGCGTCGCTATTGATAGCCGTTTGCGGCGTATGGCATGGGGCTGCAAGCGCCCAGCCATTCGCGCCGGCCGGTAGCCCATATTCTCCATCCTTCACCGCGACGCTATCGAACAACACGCCGCTGGTGTTCGGAATGGATGCGGAAGACACCTCGCGCGCTTTGGGCGTGCCATTGAACTACCTCAGCGGCCGTCCGCGCAACGAAGTCTTCCTGGCCTTCCGCAACGTCGGCGGCAGCGGCCTGTTCTTTCACAAGGACCGGCTTTATCTGCAATTCCGCAAGGGCAGATTGGCCGGCTGGAAGGGCGACTGGGGCCACAACTGGATGTGGCGGTAGCCTCGCGTTCTTTGCCAGGCATCTACAGAAATGAGCGCTAACAATTCACCGACGTCATTCCGGGGCGCGCGGAAGCGCGAACCTCAGATGTGCAATTGCACATCGGGGAATGACGGCGCGAAAAGTCAGAACCAGCGTTCGCCTACCAGCACGGTATCGCCGGGGCCAAGCGCGGAACAGTATGCTTTCCACATCAAGCGCCGCGCGTGGCGGACGGGCTAGCCTCGAAGGGCAATGTTCGCCCTGTGGCGATCAGGCGCTGACGCCCGCGCCGATCGGGCACGACACGCCGGTGCCGCCAAGCCCGCAATAGCCGGCCGGATTCTTGGCCAGGTATTGCTGGTGATAGTCCTCGGCGAAATAGAATTCGCCGGCGGGTGCGATCTCGGTGGTGATGGAGCCCAGGCCTTTCGCCGCCAATGCCTTTTGATAGGCCGATTTGGATGCGTCCACGGCTTTGCGCTGCGCATCACTGAAGGTGTAGATCGCGGAACGATACTGGGTGCCGACGTCATTGCCCTGACGCATGCCCTGCGTCGGATTGTGACTTTCCCAAAAAGTCTTCAGCAATCGATCGTACGAGACGAGCTTCGGATCGAACACCACCAGCACCGCTTCGGTATGGCCGGTGCGGCCCGAACAAACCTCCTCATAGGTTGGGTTCGCGGTATGACCGCCCGCATAGCCCACCGCGGTGGTGTAGATGCCATCGCCGAGTTGCCAGAATTTACGCTCCGCGCCCCAGAAGCAGCCGAGCCCGAACACCGCCTGCTCCAGACCTGCGGGATAGGGCGGCTGCAATCCACGGCCATTCACGAAATGGCTGGCAGCGGTCGGGATCGGCTTGGCACGGCCCGGCAGCGCCTCGGCGGCGCTCGGCAATGCCGTGGTCTTGCGCATGAACAACATGGCTTACTTCCTTCCGGGATGCATCGAACCTCGGGGACGACGACGTGACATTATAATATGTCTCTACGCAGGTCACGCCAGGCGCCGCATTCCCGGTCAGTTTCGGGAATAGCCGATCAGCGGCTTGCGGGGCCGGAACAGCAGCATCAGCAAGATACCCAGCACGCCCATCACGGCAAATACCGGCTGGTCCAGAATGATCCTGACGACGCTGGTCCAGAGCCAAGGCGCAATGCCCTCCACCCAGGCCCGAAACGCTTGCTGGCTGGATTGGTGGATATCGTTCCAGAATTGACCAAACCGGGTGAACCGCAAGGTCTGATCGGCGACCCAGCGCGCGCCGTCATAGACCATGAAAATAAACCCGCCGGCCAGCAGCAGCAGCCCTACAAGTCGGAAAAAACCGCGGATCATGCGTCACCTTATATCGCTCGCGCCCGAAAACGCAGTCAGGCATTAGCGGCGCAGCGCGGGAAATTCAACCTCATCAGCACCTTATCAGCGCCTTTCGACCGGGCCTCCGGGCTCCGGAGGGGCCGGAAGGCGTTGACGCTGCAAGGCGCGCCCTCTATAAGACCGCCAATGGCGGCAGGCGCAATCCCGCCGCCGCTGTTCTGTGGGCGGCGCCGTCACGTGAGCGATTTATGCTCCGAGAATGGCTTTCTCAGGAACACCCGGAAATATAGCAGCGTCGATCACGCGGTTGAACGGCCGGCGCGCTCAAGCCTGAGCACCCGCGATCGTCACTGTCGAAGGATATTTGAAGCATGGCCAACACCACCTCTGCCAAGAAGGCGACGCGCAAGATTGCCCGCCGCACCATTATCAACAAGTCGCGTCGCACCCAGATGCGCGGCGCCGTCCGCATTGTCGAAGAGGCGATCAAGAGCGGCGACCGCGATGCGGCGCTGAAGGCGATGACGCGCGCGGAACCGGAACTCATGCAGGCCGCCCAGCGCAACATCATCCACAAGAACAATGCCAGCCGAAAGGTCTCGCGGCTCGCGCATCAAATCGCCAAGCTCGCGAAATAAAATAACTGATCGAAAAAAATATTCGTCAGAAAGCCCGGCGCGTTGCCGGGCTTTTTCTTTTTCGTCGTCGTATTGCCCGGCCGGTTTCAGTGTGCGAAATTCTTGTGGGCCCGCTTTTTCAGCGACCGAATACTTCCCTATGTAGGAAGGCGGGCTTATGAAGCCCGTGATAACCACGACGATGTTGATGCCGGCTATTGATCGCGCTGGTTTTTGAAAAAGCAACCGCGACCGCGCGGTCGCGCTCAAAGCCCTACCGGGGTTACCCTGTTCCGACGAGCAAAAAAAAACGCGTTTGCGTAGTCACTTATCGGCATAGCGGTCACCTCCTGTTCGAAAATTCCGTTCTGCCTCGCTCGAACGTAAACGATTTATGAATTTATTTTGTGCAGCGGCAAAAATATGACAGCAGCACCACATTTCGAATCTACGCGCAGATTCAAAACCTTGGCACTCCGGGCGAAAAATGCCGCCTGCTTTTGCAAACACGAAGTTGTTTTTACCGGCAGCCGGGCAAAATCATTTTCGTTGCGGGAAATAAGGCATGATGTATCCATAAGTCGTTCGCGACGCCTCCGGCTCTAGAGACCAGCGCGGTTTAAGGAACGGGGCGGACGTGCAAATCGGCGGCGGTGTGCGCGTTGGCGACGCTTTCCAAGCGATTGTCGCATCGAAACTCATAGCAATATGAGGGCGGTGGTTCTGTGTCGAAATTTCTCAAGTGGGGCATCGCGCCTCGCTCGCTTTGAACAAGAGAGATACGTACAGCAACAGCAAGCGCGCGAAGGCGAAGCATAAGTGTGCATGTTAGTGGGCGTGTTATACGAACGGGCTAGACTACGCGGCGGCGAAGCGACTGAACGATTTTTATGTTCGGTTGCGATCGACTGAATTTGAAACACACGTGATATGACAACTTGCTGTGAGCAATCATGGCGGGATGGGGAGGTTGCATGCTTTATGGTATCATCGCGGTATTCGATCAAATGCCATTTTCCAACGATGCCGTATGGAACGCCGTAGACGACGCAGCCTGCGCGCGGCCTCCCACGCGAACTCCGGATAGACCGTTGAGTACGCGCTGACCTCGCGGACGCTTCTTCTTCCAGCCTGATGATCTGCGTGCGGCTTGTCGCCGAACGGCTGGTCTATGGCTGAAGACGAAACCCGGCTTGAGGTCGCGCCGCGCGGGACACCCGCGCGGCATTTCGTAGGGCAACATCACTCTTTCAGAGAAGTCGTCAGGCAATGACAAATACCGAACAGGATCGCTGGTCACGCGTGAAAGATACCGAACAGGACCGCTGGTCACGCGTGAAGGGCCGGCTGCGCTCGAGCGTCGGAGAAGACGTCTATTCAAGCTGGTTCGCGCGGATGGACCTCGAAAGCGTGCAGCAGGAAAGCGTCCATCTCTCGGTTCCGACGCGGTTCCTCAAGAGCTGGATCCAGGCGCATTATGCCGAGCGCGTTCTCACCTGCTGGCAGGCCGAGATGCCGCAAGTGCACCGGATCGACCTTACCGTTCGCACGGCGATGCGATGCGTGGCGCCCGCAAAAGAGGCCGTCGCGCCGCTCGATCAACGCCGCACCGAGCGCACGGATGGTCGTCCCACCGAGCTGCGCGCCACCGCGATCGCACCGGTGTCCGCCAGCCATGACGCACTCGGCGGCTCGCCGCTCGATCCGCGCCTGACATTCGGAAGTTTTGTGATTGGCCGTTCCAACACGCTGGCGCATGCAGCGGCGCGCCAGGTCGCGGAAGGACGGCGCGGCGACAGCGTGATGTTCAATCCGCTCTATATCCACGCCGGTGTCGGGCTTGGCAAAACCCACCTGCTGCAAGCCGTGACATGGGCCGGCAATTCCGGCAGCGAACGCAAGGTACTTTACCTTACGGCCGAAAAATTCATGTACGGCTTCGTCGCGGCGCTCAAGACGCAGACCGCGCTGGCGTTCAAGGAGGCGTTGCGCGGCATCGATGTGCTGGTGATCGACGACCTGCAATTCCTGCAGGGCAAATCGACCCAGGCTGAATTCTGCCATACCCTGAATGCGCTGATCGACGCCGGCCGTCAGGTGGTGATCGCGGCGGACCGTCCGCCTTCCGACCTGGAGAGCCTCGACGACCGCGTGCGCTCGCGCCTGGCCGGCGGCCTGGTGGTCGAGATGGGGTCGCTCGGCGAAGAATTGCGGCTCGGAATCCTCAAATCGCGTGTCGCAGCGGCGCGCGCGCATCATGCCACTTTCGACGTGCCGGCGCCGGTACTGGATTATCTCGCCAGGACCATCACCCACAACGGCCGCGACCTCGAGGGCGCCATCAACCGCCTGCTGGCGCATAGCAAACTCAACGCCCAGCCGGTGACCCTGGAAATGGCCGAGCGCGAAGTGCGCGACCTGGTCCGTCCGCAGGAGCCCAAACGCATCAAGATCGAGGACATTCAGCGGGTGGTCGCCCGGCAATACAATGTCAGCCGCTCCGACCTGCTGTCTTCGCGCCGGACCGCGAATGTCGTGCGCCCGCGCCAGGTCGCGATGTATCTGGCAAAGACGCTGACGCTGCGCTCGCTGCCCGAGATCGGCCGCCGGTTCGGCGGACGCGACCACACCACGGTGCTGCACGCCGTGCGCAAGATCGAGGCGCTGGTCACCAAGGACGTGGCCCTCTCCGAAGAGGTTGAATCGCTGAAGCGCCAGCTGCAGGAATGAGCGTCCTGTAGTCAGCCGGCGTGGGTTTTGGACTGGTGGTCCCGGCGACGCCGGGACCGCGTCCGAACGCGGGTTTTGGCCCGCAAACGTGGGGAACCGCTTAACGCATCTCTTGCGCTGGCGGGCCATCCGCGCCACCTTGCGGTCCCCCCACGGGTTTGATCAAATCCAGCTTTGATCGGGCTTTTCGGGTTTCAAACGCCGCGGTGCGCCTTCCGGGCCGCGCGGCTTTTCCATCTTAGGATCAGGCGGGTATTGCAATGAAGGTTACCGTCGAACGCGCGCAACTCCTGAAATCGCTGGGTCACGTCCATCGCGTGGTCGAGCGCCGCAACACCATTCCGATCCTCGGCAACGTGCTGATCCGGGCCGAAAACGCGCGGCTGTCGCTGAAGGCCACCGACCTCGACCTTGAGGTCACGGAAACGCTGGCGGCGGAAACCGCAACCGGCGGTTCGACCACCGTGCCGGCGCATATGTTCTACGACATCGTGCGCAAGCTGCCCGATGGCGCCCAGATCGTGCTGGAGGGCGACGGCGACCGCTCGGTACTGGCGATCCGCGCCGGCAGGTCGCGCTTCACGCTGCAGACCCTGCCCGAAAACGATTTCCCCGATCTCGCCGCCGGCGACATGACCCATTCGTTCGCGCTGGCCGCCTCCGACATGAAACGCCTGATCGACCGCACCCAGTTCGCGATCTCGACCGAGGAAACCCGTTACTATCTCAACGGCATCTACCTGCACTCGGCGGGCAGCGCCAAGGACCCCACCTTGCGCGCGGTCGCGACCGACGGCCATCGTCTGGCGCAGATCGATCTGCCGTTGCCCAAAGGCGCGCCCGGCATGCCCGGCGTCATCGTGCCGCGCAAAACCGTTGGCGAAGTGCTGCGGTTGATCGAGGACAATGAGGCCGAAGTCAAAATCGAACTGTCGCAGGGCAAGATCCGCTTCACCATCGGCCATGTGGTGCTGACCTCGAAACTGATCGATGGCACGTTTCCGGATTACGGCCGCGTCATCCCGCAAAACAACGACAAGGAACTCATCGTCGACAAGAAGGATTTCGAGGCCGCGGTCGACCGCGTCTCGACGATCTCGAGCGAGCGCGGCCGCGCGGTGAAACTGGCGCTGTCGGCCGGCAAGCTGGTGCTGTCGGTGACCAACCCGGATTCCGGCAGCGCGACCGAAGAGCTCGAGGTCGAGTACGCCTCCGACGCGCTCGATATCGGATTCAATTCGCGCTATCTGCTGGACATCGCCGCTCAGATCGAGGGCGAAGTCGCGGTGCTGCGATTGGCCGATCCGGGCTCGCCGACGCTGGTGCAGGACAAGGATTCCAAAGGCGCGCTCTACGTGCTGATGCCGATGCGGGTGTGATCTTACTTTTTTGCAAACGAGAAACGCACCGCCCGGCCAACACGCACGGCCGTCATACCCGCGAAAGCGGGTATCCAGTAATCGCCGGCGTGCATGGCGTCTTGAGCGGCGCGGAGTACTGGATCATCCGCTTTCGCGGATGATGACGTCAGAAGCTGAGGCAGCTCATTCCGACGCCTTGCAAGTCCGGCAATGACGAATGATATGACCGCCTCCCGCATCCACCGCCTCACCCTCACGCATTTCCGCAATTATCGCGCGGCGAGCCTGGAAACGCGCGGTGAGGTGGTCGTGCTGGTCGGCCCGAATGGCGCCGGAAAGACCAATTGCATCGAGGCGATCTCGTTTCTCTCGCCCGGGCGCGGCTTGCGCCGCGCGACGCTCGACGATGTCGCCGACAATCAGGGCGATGGCTCGTGGGCGGTGTCCGCCGAGGTCGATGGCGCGCTGGGGCTGGCAACGCTCGGCACCGGCATCGACGCCCCCGGCAGCGAAATGGCCGCCACCAGCCGGCGCTGCCGGATCGACCGCGAGCCGGTGAGCTCGGCGACGGCGTTCGGCGACCATCTGCGCATGGTGTGGCTGACGCCGTCGATGGACGGACTGTTCATGGGTGCGGCGTCCGAGCGGCGGCGGTTCTTCGACCGTCTGGTGCTGGCGATCGACAGCGAGCATTCGAGCCGGGTGTCGGCGCTCGACCGCAGCCTGCGCTCGCGCAACCGGCTGCTCGAGGTGCGTAATTACGACGACCATTGGTGTGACGCGATCGAACGCGAAACCGCCGAACTCGCCGTGGCGGTGGCCGCGACGCGCGGCCAGACCGCGACAAAGCTCGCGGCGATGCTGCGTGAACGGGGGGACGCTTCACCGTTTCCCTCTGCGCAGATCATGCTCGACGGCTGGATGGAAAACGCGCTGCTGTCAGAACCCGCCACCGCGGTCGAAGACCGCTACCGCGAGATCCTGCGCGCCAGCCGCGCGCGCGACGCCGCCGCCGGCCGTACGCTCGATGGCCCGCATCTCACCGACCTGCAGGTGATCTACGCGCCGAAGAACATGCCGGCCCGCGATGCCTCCACCGGCGAGCAAAAGGCGCTCTTGATCGGGCTTGTTCTGGCGCACGCCAGCCTGGTCGCCGAGATGACCGGCATCACGCCGCTGTTGCTGCTCGACGAAGTGGTCGCGCATCTGGATCCCTCCAGGCGCCTGGCGCTGTTCAATGAGCTGGCGAAGCTCGGCGCGCAGGTCTGGATGACCGGCGCCGATCCAGCGGCATTCACCGGGCTCGGCGCATCAGGTGAAATTTTCGACGTCGATTCCGGGCGGATCGCCCGCCGCCCCTGAACCGGGACCTCCATTCGCGCGACTGGATTTTCACAGCGACGCCACCGACGTCGCCGCCATTGCGGCCGTGAATACCGGTGCGACCAAGGTTGGAAATGACCGCCGACTCGTGCATAAATCGACCCTCGAATCGTGCTTTTGCAAGGGCGTCGAATCGGCTTTCGGACGGCTTGAAAAACCGTTAAAAAATCCTATTTATTCAATAACTTGTTGGTAGAGACTTTGCGCTAGGCGCATGGCGCCTTTCATGGCACAAATAAGCTGATCAGCGCCTGATTTTGCGCCGCTGATTCGGGACATCCTCGAAGGCCTCATATGACAGAACCTGCCCGGCAATCGATCGCCGACACTGAGCATTCCATTCCGATCGAGTATGGCGCGGAATCGATTCGGGTTTTGAAAGGCCTCGACGCCGTGCGCAAGCGGCCGGGCATGTATATCGGCGACACCGATGACGGTTCCGGCCTGCATCACATGGTCTACGAGGTCGTCGACAACGCCATCGACGAGGCGCTGGCCGGCCACGCCACCGCGGTCGAGGTCGTGCTCAACGCCGACGGCTCGGTCACCGTGCGCGACGACGGCCGCGGCATTCCGGTCGACATTCACAAGGGCGAGGGCATTTCCGCGGCCGAGGTCATCATGACCCAGCTGCACGCCGGTGGAAAGTTCGACCAGAATTCCTACAAGGTCTCCGGCGGACTGCACGGCGTCGGCGTCTCCGTTGTCAACGCGCTGTCGAGCAAGCTGCAGCTGCGGGTCTGGCGCGACGGCAAGGAGCATTTCATCGAATTCGCCCATGGCGACGCGGTGGCACCGCTCGAAGTGGCTGGCGACGCCAACGGCAAGCGCGGCACCGAGGTGACGTTCCTCGCCTCCACCGAAACCTTCACCATGATCGAATACGACTTCCCAACGCTGGAGCATCGCCTGCGCGAGCTGGCGTTCCTGAATTCCGGCGTCAATATCGTGCTGTCCGACATGCGCCACGCGGTCGAGAAGCGCGAGGCGATGATGTACAAGGGCGGCGTCGAGGAGTTCGTGAAATATCTCGACCGCAACAAGAAGCCGATGGTGCCGACGCCGATCGTGATCAACGCCGACCTGAACGGCATCGGCGTCGAGGCCGCACTGTGGTGGAACGACAGCTATCATGAGAATGTGCTGTGCTTCACCAACAATATTCCGCAGCGCGACGGCGGCACCCATCTCGCAGGCTTTCGCGGCGCGCTGACGCGCCAGGTCAACGGCTATGCCGACGCCATCGCCAAGCGCGAAAAGATCGCGCTGACCGGCGACGACTGTCGCGAAGGCCTCACCGCGGTGCTTTCGGTGAAGGTACCCGATCCGAAATTCTCCTCGCAGACCAAGGACAAGCTGGTGTCCTCGGAAGTGCGCCCGGTGGTCGAGAACGTCCTCAACGAGGCCCTGGCGGCATGGTTTGAGGAACATCCCTCGGAAGCCAAGGTCATTGTCGGCAAGGTGGTGGAGGCCGCAGCCGCCCGCGAGGCCGCGCGCAAGGCGCGCGAGCTGACGCGGCGCAAGGGCGCGCTCGACATCGCCTCGCTGCCCGGCAAGCTCGCCGACTGCCAGGAACGCGATCCCGCCAAATCCGAACTGTTCATCGTCGAGGGCGATTCCGCCGGCGGCAGCGCCAAGCAGGGCCGCAACCGCGAATTCCAGGCGGTGCTGCCGCTGCGCGGCAAGATCCTCAATGTCGAGCGGGCGCGCTTCGACAAGATGCTGGGCTCCGAGCAGATCGGCACCCTTATCACGGCATTGGGCACCGGCATCGGCCGCGACGATTTCGATCTCGCCAAGCTGCGCTATCACAAGATCATCCTGATGACCGACGCCGACGTCGACGGCGCGCATATCCGCACCCTGCTGCTGACATTCTTCTTCCGTCAGATGCCGGCGCTGATTGAGGGCGGTTACCTCTATATCGCGCAGCCGCCGCTCTACAAGGTGACGCGCGGCAAGTCCGAGCAATACCTGAAGGACGAGCGCGCGCTGGAAGATTATCTGATCGAGACCGGCCTCGACGATTGCCTGTTCAAGCTGGCGTCCGGCGAGGACCGCAGCGGCCGCGATCTGCTGGCGCTGGTGGAGGACGCCCGTGTCATTCGCGGCACGCTGCACAATCTGCACAGCCGCTATAACCGCAAGGTGATCGAGCAGGCCGCGATCGCCGGGGTATTGAGTCCAAAAATCACCGGCGACATCGCCACCGCCAATGCCGCCGCCGACTATATCGCGCGAAGGCTCGACGCGCTGGCCGATGAAGTCGAGCGCGGCTGGATCGGGCGCTTCACCGAAGGTCAAGGTTTCTCCTTCGAGCGCACCGTGCGCGGCGTCAAGGATGTCGCCATCATCGACGACGCGCTGCTTGGCTCCGCCGACGCCCGCAAGCTCGACGATTACGCGGCGAAGCTGCAGGAAGCCTATCCGAAGCCGGGCCTGTTGCGCCGAAAGGACACCGAGACCCCGATCCACGGTCCGGTCAGCCTGTTCGAAGCGGTGACCGACGCCGGACGCAAGGGCGTGGCGCTGCAGCGTTATAAAGGCCTCGGCGAAATGAACCCGAGCCAGCTCTGGGAAACCACGCTCGACACCAACGAGCGCTCGCTGCTGCAGGTCAAGATCAAGGAGGTCGACGAGGCCGACGACATCTTCACCAAGCTGATGGGCGACGTGGTCGAGCCGCGGCGCGAATTCATCCAGGACAATTCACTCAGCGCCAATGTGGACGTATGAGGCGGGTGCCGCTCCAATACATCGTTGAGGGCGGCCACCGGCTGACGGGCGCCATCGCGCCCTCCGGAAACAAGAACGCCGCGTTGCCGATCATCGCGGCGGCATTGCTGACCGAGCATCCGGTCACCCTGGAAAATGTCCCGCGCATTCGCGATACCGAAACGCTGGTGGAACTTATCCGGTCGGTCGGCGCGTCCGCCGAATGGCGGCAGCGCAACACGCTCGACATCCACGCCAAGAGCATTCGCGCAGCCGATCTCGATCCGGTGCTGTGCGCGCGGATACGCGCCTCGATCCTGCTGGCGGGACCGCTGCTTGCCCGCTGCGGCGAGGTGATGCTGCCGCCTCCCGGCGGCGACGTCATCGGCCGGCGGCGTCTCGACACCCATTTTCTGGCGTTCGAGCAGCTCGGCGCCACCGTGGTCGCAACCGACCGGCTGGAATTCCGCTGCCTCCGCCTCAAGGGCGCCGACGTCTTCCTCGACGAGCCAAGCGTGACCGCCACGGAAAACGCACTGATGGCCGCGGTAGCGGCGCACGGCACCACCCATTTGCGCAACGTCGCTTCCGAGCCGCATGTGCAGGACCTCGCGCATTTCCTGCTCGCGCTCGGGGCCCGTATCGAAGGCATCGGCACCAACACCATGGTCGTGCATGGCCCCGCCACGCTCGGCGGCGCCAGCTATTCGATCGGACCGGATCACATCGAGGTCGGATCGTTGATCGGGCTCGCCGCCGTGACGCGTTCGCCGCTTCGCATCCAACGCGCCGGCGTCGAGCATCTGCGCTCGATCCGGATGGGTTTTGAGCGGCTTGGGATTGCCTGTGAGGTCGACGGCGAAGACCTTGTGGTGCCGTCCGGTCAGACGCTGAAGATCCAGGACGATTTCGGCGGTCACGTGCCGAAGCTCGAGGATCAGCCATGGCCGGCCTTCCCTGCCGACCTGATGTCGATCGCCATCGTGACGGCGACCCAGTGCGACGGCGTGATCCTGATGTTCGAGAAGATGTTCGAGTCCCGGATGTTCTTCGTCGACAAGCTGATCTCGATGGGCGCCCGCATCGTGCTATGCGATCCGCACCGGGCGATCGTGGCCGGGCCGAGCCGCCTCAAGGGCGCGCCGATGACATCCCCCGACATCCGCGCCGGCATGGCCATGCTGCTGGCCGCGGTCTGCGCCAAGGGCATCAGCACCATCGACAACGCCGACCAGATCGAACGCGGCTATGAGCGCATCGATGAGCGGCTCAACGCGCTGGGTGCGCGGATCACCCGCGTGCCGGAGCGGACGCCCGACGCCGGGTAGAAGAAATGCGCTGGTATGCGTTCTTCGACCAGGACTGCGATATGGCGGAAAAGACCCGCCGCCGGGTCAACGACATGGTGGCAGCCGAGAAGCTGCAAGTGCAGGGCTTCCACGATCCGTTCCCCGGACTCGGCAATGTGGAAAAGGACGGCAGCGGCTACCGGGTGGTGCCCGCGCCGTGGAATCCGACGCGATCTGATACTCGTTGTCATTCCGGGGCGCGCGTCAGCGCGAACCCGGAATCCAGACGTTGCTAGCGCGAGATTCCGGGTCTGGTCCTTCGGACCATCCCCGATGCGCAATCGCATCGGGGATGACGGTGGGTGTATCTTGACGAAAACGGCGCGCGGCCTTATAGCCGCGCCCATGATCAACGCCGCGACCATTCTCATCGCTCGCCGCCGCCGTACCATTGCGGTATGGGCGGACATCTGCGTTTAAGATATCAGCCCCAGCCGCCGGATGCGGTCCGCGGCACTTGCTTCCCAAACAGCGCGATCTGATCCCGGCGGCTCCTACGTCAAGCAGGAGTTTGAATGTATACGCCTCCCGTGTTCAAGCCCGATCGCGCCGCAAGTCTTGCGTTTGCGGAACCGCGCGGATTCGGCAGGGTCTGCGCATGGGACGGCACCAGGCCCGTCGCATCCTCGCTGCCGTTTTACTGTGCCGACCATCATTTTTATCGGTGGAGGTGATAATCTGACCCCATGACATCCCTTGAAAAAATCGAGCGAGGAGCGGTCACCGTGCCTCATGTGGCGGCAGCGCCCGGCAGTCAGCTCGCGCTCGAGTTGACCGAGACGCTCAAGCTCGCGGTCCCCATCGCGCTGACGCAACTCGGGCAGATTGCGATGATGACCACCGATCTTGCCTTGATCGGACGTCTCGGGGATGAGGCCGTGGCCGCAGCTGCGCTGGCGCATACTGTCGCCTTCATCAGCTTCGCCTTCGGAATGGGGCTGGTGTCGGCCGTGGCGCCCCTGGCCGCTCAAGCGTTCGGCGCCCGCAATCCACGCCGGGTGCGGCGCGCGCTTCGCGTCGGCCTTTGGGCTGCGCTGCTGATTTCCCTGCCGATGTTGGCGTTTCGACTGAGCGGCGAGCAAATCCTGTTGATGTTGGGCCAGGCTCCCGCGACCGCCCGCCTCGCGCAAGGATATCTGCTGGGCCTGGCGTGGGGCATTACGCCGGCGCTGTGGTTTCTCGCGATCCGCGGCTTCATGGGCGCGGTCAACCGGCCGGAGCCGGGACTGTGGATCACGATCGCGGCGATCCCGGCCAATGCCGTGCTGGTCTATCTCTTGATCCATGGCGCGTTGGGACTGCCGCGGCTGGAGTTGTTCGGCGCCGGCCTCGCCACCACGATCATCAATTTCGGGATGTTTCTGGCAAGCCTCTGGTTTGCCTATGGCCGTCCGCCATTCAGGAAATATCAGGTGCTGGGCCGCATCTGGCGCGTCGACTGGATGCTGATGCGGCAACTGATCGTCATCGGCGCTCCGATCTCGATCTCGTTCCTGCTGGAATACGGATTGTTCGCCGCCGCGGCGCTGTTGATGGGCCTGATCAGCACCACCGCGCTGGCCGCACATCAGATCGCTTTGCAGGTTACGGCCATCCTGTTCATGGTGCCGCTCGGCATCGGGATCGCGGCGACCGTACGGGTCGGGCACGCCGTCGGCCGCAACGATGCGCCCGCGGTCAAGCGCGCGGGCTTCGTCGCGACGTTACTCGGAATTGCCCTCGTATCGATCTTGACCCTCGCCGTGATCCTCACCCGATTTGCGATCGCGCGATTTTTCTTCGGCGAAGCCGTCGAGAGCGCTGGCGCCGTCATCGAACTCACTGCCACGCTGCTGATGGTCGGCGCGACGTTCTTTGTCGCCGACGGCATTCAGACGGTCGCGGCCGGCGCGCTGCGCGGCATGAGCGACACGCGGGTACCGTTGTTGTTGGCCGCGGTGAGTTACTGGCTGATCGGATTTCCCGCCGCCTACGGGCTCGCGTTCTGGACGGATCTCGGCGCGGTCGGGGTCTGGATCGGGCTATCCTGCGGGACCGCGCTTTATGCCGTTCTTCTGATCTTGCGTTTCCGGCGGCTTGCCGGTCATCTGGGTACCGCACGGATCGTTGGCGCGAATTGATCCGCAACCGAGAGGGGTTGGTGATGAAAGTTAGCGAGGTCGATCCTGACGTCGACACCGGCGTGTTGCTGGCCGGCGCGCAATTTGTCGATGCCTACAGCATCGCGATCGACAATGGCGCGCTCAATGCCCGGCAGGCGGCTGAACAGATGATGGGACACTCGCCGCGCTGGGTCGAAGCGCTGCTGAAATTGCGCAACCTTCTGGTAACGCCCTTTGGGCTGAAAACATCCGCGCCGAGCGAGGCCTCCGACGTCATCGGGTTATTTCCGGTTCTCAGCCAAACGCCCGACCGCCTGATCGCGGGTTTCGACGACAGCCATTTGGATTTTCGCGTCGTGGTGGACGTGGTGAGGTCGGGCAGCAGCCAGAGCGTCACGGCGACCACCTTGGTGCTGACGCACAATTGGCTCGGCCGGGTCTATCTCGCGACCATCCTGCCGTTTCACCGGCTGATCGTCCCCAGCATGCTGCGGCAAGTAGCGGCCTGAGGGCGCACCGACCCTCGTGGACGTCGATCCCGGCGCATGCTTTATTCCGGCCGGACGATGCCGGCCGAGGCACTCATGACTTTATCAGTCGATCTGTTCTTTTCCTTCCGTAGTCCCTACAGCTTTCTCGCGTTGCCCAAAACACTCAAGCTGGTGGCCGACTACGACGCGACGGTGAACCTCCGCCCGGTCTACCCGCTGGCGGTGCGCGTGCCCGGGTTTTTCAAACGCACCAATCCGCAGTTTCTGCGTTATGTCGGGCTCGACTCTCGCCGCGTCGCCGAGCACGCGAACATTCCCTTCCGCTTTCCCCGCCCCGATCCCATCGTGCAGGACATGACGACGCTCGATGTCGCGGAGCACCAGCCCTACATCCACCGGCTGACGCGGCTCGGCGCCGCCGCGCAGGTTGAGGCGCGCGCGCTGGCCTTTGTCGATGCGATCAGCCGGGTGCTGTGGGACGGCACTGTCAGTGGCTGGAACGAAGGCGATCATCTCGCCAGGGCCGCCGATGCAGCCGGCTTCGATTTGGCCGCGATGGATGCGGCGATATCGGCCGATCCCGATCGTTATGAACGGGTAATCGCCGACAACGAAAAGGACCACGCGGCCTCCGGCCACTGGGGCGTGCCGACTTTCGTGTTCGAGAACGAGCCGTTCTTCGGCCAGGACCGCATCGACCTGCTGATCTGGCGGATGGAAAGCAAGGGGCTGACCCGCCGCAAGACCTGAACGCAGGCCTTGAACCTGAATCTCCGAGCAGGCGACTGAACTCTGCAAAGCCCGAACAACGCTCGCGATCAACGCGCGAGCGTGCGTGACCGGGCGTTCGGAGAAACCCATGTATCTTGCAAAGTTCTTTCACCGCCCGCCGGGTGACGACGATCGGGAACTGCTTTTGATTCCGGGCGGCCATCCGATGATCATCGGCATCCGCATGCACGGAAGCGCCGAAACCCAGACTGAAGATTTCCTGCGCGAGGAATTTTTTGACATCGGCGATGCGGTCGTCGCCTACCGGTGTCACGCGGCCGAGCTCGTCACGGCAGGTTATATGGAAACCACGCACACCCGATATACGCGACGCCATCTGCTGTGCTATCCGGAGGCGAAGCATGAATGGCAAAAGGGTCTCGACGACCTGATGCTCGCCGCACTCAGCGCGCCGCTCGAAGAACAAACGAGGCGCCTCGCGGCCCTGGAAGACACTCCGGCGGCGCGCGAGCCGCTCTATCTCTGGCTCGCGGCGCACCGCGGCATCGCCGCCAGCGACGACAATGAACGAACCATCCGGTTTGCCGAAGAGGCGCGCGACACGCTGGCCTCGCGCAGGGCCGGCAAGACGCCCCATTACGCATGGTCGATTGCAGAAAGCGACCTGGAAGCCCGGATTTTCGAAATTCTAAGTTGGGCCCAGCTGCGCGCGGACGACCCGATGGCCGCGCTCGACGCGATCGAGCAGGCTTACAGGATTTCGCCGAGTCAGGACCGCGGCGTCCAGCGCGCGACCATCCTGTGCGATCACTTTCCGGAGCGGCAGGAGGAGGCGTTCGACGCCGCCCATAAATACGCCGAGCATGGCGGCTACGAGGAGATCACCGCGCTGCCGGCCTATGCCGCGTATGTCGCCCGATGCAAGCGCAAGCCGAAATCCGACGCGGGCTGGCGCTGGAAGACCAAGAAGCCCGCAACCGATGCCGACCTGCATCAAGCCGAACAGCAGCTTGGGGCCACCCTGCCTGACGACTATCGTCGCTTCCTCACCACCTTCGGGCAGACCGAGCTGTCGGTCCGGCTGTCGGACCAATCGGGTGAACTGTGCTTCTACAGGCCGTCGGAGCTTGCCAGGCAACGCGACAATCTGTTCGATTTCATCGCGCCCACGGATAAGGATCCGGAAAAGATCGCCGCCTACTTCCGCCAGGAGTACGGCGTCTCGCTTCGAGATCTCGTCCCGGTGGCCGAACCCGCACAGGAAAGCCGCTGCCTGGTGATCCATCTGGAGCAGGGCGACCGCTTCGGCTGGTGCTTTCACTGGGACCATGATGACGCATGGGAACTGGAACACCCGACGCCAAGCTTCGACGCCGCCCTTGAAGCACTCACCGATGGCATCAAGCGCCGCGACACGACACTACTCAGCTTCCTGGGAGTCTATATCGACTAGACCCCGTTTCGATAGAATCGAAACGGGGCTCTGGATTCTTGATTTGACGCGTTTTCTTGACGCGAACCGGTATCCACTTCGCTTGAAAACGCTCTGGCAGGCTGCGGACCTGGACTAGTCCTCTTCGCGGGTTGTCGCCACCGACGGCGTTTCGGACCACTCGGCGACGCAGCGCTCCAGGTCTTTCAGATTTTGCCGCATTTGCTCCAGCGAAAATCCCAGCGCGAAAAAACGCTCGGCGACGTCGCCGGGCAGGCCGCGCGTCAGGCCTTCGCTGCGCAAGCTTGCGATTTCCGCGGCGTAACCCTGCAGCGCCTCATGGGTCGGCCAGATCGCTGGAGCGCCGACACCGCTTCGCAATGCCGCAGCCGTGGAACGCAGATAGGTGGCGATCGCATCGCCGACTTTGGCCAAGGGTGCTGCGAGCCGGGCCTGCAGTTCGGACGGCAGCGGCACCACGCTCGCCCGCCCGATCATCACGACGTCGTGGCGTAACCGCAAAATGGTCCGTAGCAGCGGACCGGTGTCAGGCCCTGAAGACAGATGCGCCGCGCGCTCGCGCTCAGCCTCCGCGCCGGTCGCATTGAGGCCGACCAGCGCTGCGCCGATGCCGTCCTGAATCTGATGCAAGGCGTCGTTGTCGCGCCCGCGCGTCAGCCCCGCCAGCAATTCAGAGAGCGCCGCCGCAATCAATTCAAGCGACCGTGCCGCGCTGACGCGAATCTGATTGTGCGCCCGCGACGGCAGCACGAAGAAAGACACCAATAGCCCGGTGACCGCGCCGACCGTGACCTCGAGAACGCGATCGACCGCGGAATCGAGCGGATTGACGTGGCTCATGGACGGGACCAGCAGCACGATCACCGCCGTGACCGTGGCGGCGTTCAGGCTGGGATTGATGGCTGCGATGAACGCCAGTGGCGCCACCGCCAGCACCAGCAATGCCAGCAGTCCGGCCTCCCCGGAATGTGGAATCAGCACCGCGACGGCGCCGCCATATATCGCGCCACCCACCGTCCCGAACATGTAATCGCGGGTCGCTTTCAGCGATCGGCCGACGCTCATCTGGGTGACAATGAGGGCCGTCAGCACGGCCCATAACGGGAGCATCAGGTTAAATGCGGTCGCGATCGCCAGCGCGGCGAAGGCCGCCACCGTGACCCTGATCGCCAGGCCCAGCTGCGCCTTCCGGGACCGCATCGGAGCTGACAGGCGTTTCAGGAAAGCGATCATGCGCCCCGTTCCGGAATGTTACACATGAAGCCATTTACAACGACATTGGGCATGGCTGCTGCCCACCGCCCGCGGACGGCTTGAAACCCGGAATCAGCCCGCCTACCCTGTGCGATAACAGCGAGGAAACACGATGGCAGAAGAAACCGCAACGCTTGCCGCCTATGTCGCCAATCTGAAATTCGAGGACATCCCCGAAGAAGTTCTGGCGCGCGCCAAGGTGCTGACGCTGGATTTTCTCGGCAGCGCCATCCGGGCGTGGCGCGACGCGGAATCCACCCCTGCTCTGCTCAAAATGCTCGAAGCGCTCGCGCTGGACGGCAAGGGCCAGTCCACCGTGTTCGGCGATGCCAAGACCTGGACGCCGGCGGTGGCGGCATTGCTCAATGGCGCGCTCGGGCACTCACTCGATTTCGACGATACGCACGCGGATTCCTCGTTGCATCCGAGCGCGCCGGTGGTGCCGGCCGCGTTCGCGGTCGGCGAGCTGGTCGACGCTTCGGGCCGCGACGTGCTGACCGCGATCGTGGCCGGCTATGAGGTCTGCTGCCGGCTCGGCAACGCGCTCGATCCCACCTCGCATTATGCGCGCGGCTTTCATCCCACCGCCACGGCGGGAACCTATGGCGCGGCGGCAGCCGCGGCAAAGCTGTTCGTGCTGTCGAAAGATCAGATCATCGCGGCATTCGGCGTGTCCGGCAGCCAGGCCGCGGGATCGCTGCAGTTCCTGGTCAACGGCGCCTGGAACAAGCGCTACCAGGTCGGCGCCGCCGCGATGAACGGCGTGATCGCGGCCACCCTGGCGCGCAACGATTTCGTCGGCGCCACCGAATCGATCGAGGGCAAGCACGGCCTGCTGGTCGGCTACAGCGACAACGCCCATCCCGACAAGGCGATCGCCGGACTCGGCAATATCTATGAGACCATGAAGATCGGCGTAAAACCCTATCCCAGTTGCCGCTACACCCACGCCGCGCTCGATGCGCTGATCGCGATGCGCCGGGAGCACAATCTGACGCCGGACCAGATCAAGCGCGTCGAGATCGGTCTGCACCGCAACGGCATCACGCTCACCGGCGATGCCGCCACCAAGCGGCATCCGACCTCTATCGTCGGCGGACAATTCTCGATGTTCTTCACCGGTGCTGTGGCGCTCGACCAGGGCCGCTTCGGCTGGGACGATTACGAAAGGCTGGGCGACGCCAAGATTGACGCGCTGGCGGACAAATTCGACGTGGTGCAGGACGACCGCCTTGAAATCGGCCGCAGCCATCCGTTCGGCGCGCGCGTCAGCATTACCACTGATGACACCGTGCATGAGCGGCTCTACGCCGATCCCTCCGGCGAAGCGGGATCGTTTCCGGACGCGCAGGCGATGGCGCAGAAATTCCTGACCCTCGCCCGCCCGGTGCTGAACGGCCGCGCCGACCAGCTCGCCGACGCGATCCTCTCCTTGGAAAGATTCGATCGCGTCGAGCAAGCCACGCATCTAGGACGGCAGTAGGGGCGCGGCGGCCTGTCAGTCGTCCGCCAACTTTGCTTTTTCGCCGGTTGCCGCGACCACGTCGCTGACCAGCCGGAACACGCCATCGGCCTCCGGCGGCCAGTTCGGCGATCGGCCCAGCCGCACGATGACCAGCCGTTCGGATGGAATGACGATCACATATTGCCCGATCGTTCCCTTGGCGAAGAAGGCATCGCGCGGCCAGCCGTGCTCGATCCGGTAGCTGGCGCCAGAGCTGTCGCCCTGATTGGTCCAGAAGCCGGCGCCATATCCAACCCAGGCGTTCGGCGTCGGCGAGGCCGAATACGTCACCCATCCCTCCGGCAGGATTCGCTTTCCGCCGATGACGCCGTCATTGAGATAGAGCATGCCGAAACGCGCCCAATCGCGCGCCGTCGCCAGCATCTGGGTCGATCCTTCGGGATTGCCCGCGGCGTCGAACTCGATGGTCACGTTGCGCATGCCGAGTGGACCAAACAATTCCTGCCGCGCGAACCGCAGCACATCGGATGCGCGGCCGCCTGTCGCGTTGCGGAGCAGATGCGAGAGAATGATGGTGTTGCCATCATTGTAATTCCACGCCTTGCCGGGCGGCGTCTCCAGTTCGATGCTTTCGGCATAGGCGGCCATGTCAGGTTCGATATATTTCACTCGATTGACCGGCTCGAGCGCCGCGCCGAGCGAAGCCGACAGCGAGCTGCCGAGCGCCAGGCCCGCGGTATGGCGCAGGAGATGATCGACTGATATCCCGTGCCGGGGATCACCAGCGCCCTGCCACGCCGCGACGGGCGCAGGCTGATCGAGCGTGAGCGCGCCCTTGCGCACAAGGATTCCCGTCAACGCCGAGATCACCGATTTGGTCGCGGAGAAACCGAGAATCGGGGTATCGATGCCGTAGCCGTCGGCATAGCGCTCCGCGACGATGTGGGCGTCTTTGAGAACCACCACCGCCTTGGTGCGGCGGAACGGCGGATGATCGGGCTCGGTAAAGGCACGGTCGAGCGCGGCGGCAAGCTGGGCGTTGGCGGGCGCGACCAACGAAGGCCCGGCGATATCCGCCAACAATGCCTGCGCCGGTTTGCCGTCGGCAGGCGGCGCCGACGTATCGGCGACCGCGCCACCATGATCGAGATAGCAGCCCAGACCGTCGCGGTAGACGGCGTGGCTGCGGCCGAGGCCCAGCAGCGTCACGGTGACGTCTTTACGTGTCCGATCGACTTTGTAGCCAAGCGCCCAGGCGATCAGGCCGGCGCCCGGCATCGCGCCTGTCGTGTCCGAGAAAATCCTGTCGGGATCCTGTCCGGAAACAAAGGTTTCCGAGCAGAGAACGTTAGCGACGAAACCGGTCGCGACTTTCGGCACGTCGTGCGCGCGAACCGCCGTCAGCGCCAGAGCGCCGCATAGTGTGGCTGTCACAACGAGGATGATTCGATTTCTGGGGGCCACGGTTTTCTCCGGCAATTTTCGCCTTCATTGGCGTGCCGGACATGACCCCACAGGCAGCGCCGCGGCTCGCCGGATTCTGAAATCGCGCTGATGGAAAACTGAACTGGCTCGCCGATTCCGGAATGTGCTAGCTGTCCCAGCGGGTTAGAGGCTAGAGCATGATCCGGAAAAGCATGCCCTCGGACTTGATCCGAGGGTGGGTACCGGTTTTCCCTCGGGACAAACGCGAAGCGTTTGCCCGGAGATCATGCTCAAACAAAAAGATAGAGCGGGATGACGATTCGAAGAAAAGTCATCCCGCTCTAGGCGCGAGCCTCGTTGAGCCGGCGGTATTCGGTCGGCGTGACGCCGGTGGTCGCCTTGAAGGCGCGGTTAAACGGGCCGAGCGATTGAAATCCCGCATCCATCGCGATGGTAATCACGGGCACCTCGGCCTGCGAGGGATCGGCTAAAGCGGCCTTGGCCTCCTCGATTCGGTGATTGTTGAGGAAGACGTTGAAATTGCGGTAGCCGAGCCGCTGGTTGATCAACCGCCGCAATTTGTATTCGGGCACCGCGAGTTTGGCAACCAGGGTTCCGATGGTGATGTTGTCGTGACGGTAGATTCGTTCGTCGGCCATCAATCGCATGAGTGCATCGACCAGCCTTTGATCCGCAGCACCTGTCTCCTGCGCCGAAATGGATGGGCCGGGCGCGTTCGTAACGGCCGGGACGGCGGACGCGATCGGAAACAGGTCCGGCGCGGCGACGCGCAGCATGGAATAGCAAATCGCGGCAACGATGCCCGCCAATACAGCCGCATTCGCCGTGTTGGCGACATCAGCCGCGTCGCGACCCGGTATCAGTATCTGCAGGATTGCATTGGTGCCGCCGTAAAGCGCTGCGGCGCTGACGATGAAAACCCGCAAGCGACGCCGCCACTCGACCAGATCAGCGGGCCAGGAGGCTATGGTCTGGCCGACCGCCAATGCGATAAAGCCGAGAACGAGCAGGTTGATCGCGATGATGGAAAGCCGCGCGTTCCCCGCAGACGCCGGTGCAATCCAGGCACAATTGATGAAACTAAAGCCGGCAACCGCAGGCCAGACCAGCGCATGCCACCAGCGCATTTGGAATGCGTCGTCAAACAGCGCGCGTGTGAACAGCCAGAACACCACGATGTTGCCGGTAGATATCGCGATCAACGGAGCATGCCAGATTGAAACAAGCGATGTGGTGCCGATGGCGTAGGTCACGGCGTGAGCGGCGGACCCCAACGCGAAGGCGACAGCCAGTCGCCCGGCAAGCACACCTCTGAAGTCGCGAAACAGCGATGCGGCAAGTACCAGCAGCAAGGCCGTGGTACCGGCCCGCAACGCGAGATCCAGAGTGGAAAGCAACATCCGATCGGCTCAATCACAGGGCTTGCACAGGGCTTGCGGCTACGGAAGCGATTCTAGCGAACAACGCCTGAAGGTTCAATTTCAGGAAGCTAAGCCATCCATGAGCTGCGCTTGGTCACCCAGACATCCGCGGCGTGGCCGAACAGGTCGGTCTCGCCTTGTTTTTCGGCGCCGAGGCGCCGGGCCACGGCCTGCAACGCCGTGTTTTCGTGGTCGATGCAGTGGATGATGCGATCGAGCTCGAAGGTCGCGAAGACCCAATCGATCGCCGCCCGCGCCGCTTCGACGGCATAGCCCTTGCCGCGGAAATCGCTGGCGATGCCCCAGCCGACTTCAAAGCCCGGCCAGCCCGGCGGAAACCACGGACCCACCCGCCCAACGAATCTTCCGCTGGCTTTTTCCTCGACCACGAACATGCCCGCGCCGTGCAGCGCCCAGTGCCCGGCCATGACGGCCGCGTTCCGCCAGCCGACCAACTCGTTGGTCACGGGCTTGCCATCGACGGTGATGTATCGCGCGGTGCCGGGATCAGACAGCATCGCCGTGTTTGGCGCGATATCGGCGCTGCACCATTGCCGCAGCTTCAGACGCTCGGTCTCGACGACGGGGCCGTTGGGCTGAGCAAGCGTGACGCCTTGCTTGAGGGGAGCAATCATCGCTACTTCCAGTCTTCAAGGATGAACACCTGCCGCCTTATATCAGGCAGCAAGCGCGGCGCGTATCATCCGCGCAAGATCCGACTTGCGATAGGGCTTGGCAAGCAGCAACACGCCGGCATCGAGATGGCCGTGATGGATAATGGCTTCGTTCGAATAGCCGGAGGTGAACAATATCTTCAATGAAGACCTTCGCTGCAACGCCTTGTCGGCGAGTTGGCGGCCATTCATCGAGCCCGGCATGATCATATCGGTAAACAGCAGATCGATTTCCGTGGGACTATCGATAACGACCAAAGCTTCTGCCGCATTGACCGCTGCCAGCGTGGCGTAGCCCAGGCTTTGAATTTGACCGACAACGAATGTTCGCACCAGATGATCGTCCTCAACGACCAGTATGGTCTCACGGCCGCCTTCTACGCGTGAAGGGCGCGCGAACTCGGCGGGCTCGGCGGCGCCGACCACCTGGGGCAGATAGATTCTGACCGTCGTGCCACGGCCTTCCTCGCTGTCGATCTTGATATGCCCATTGGACTGCTTGACGAATCCATAGACCATGCTGAGGCCAAGGCCGGAGCCCTTGCCGACTTCCTTTGTGGTGAAGAAGGGTTCGAAAACATGATCCAGAATGCAGGCCGGAATGCCGTGACCGCAATCGGTCACGGCAACCATCACGTAGTTTCCAGCGGCGACATCGCCGTTCATGCTGGCAAAGTTGTCGTCGAGGACGGCGTTGCCGGTCTCGATGGTGAGTTTGCCGCCGTCCACCATCGCGTCGCGGGCGTTGAGCGCAAGATTGCGGATGGTGTTCTTGAGCTGGCATGGGTCGATCAGCGCGCGCGACGCATCTGCCGCGAGCACAAGGTGGACCTCGACGTTTTCGCCCAACGTCGGTGACAAGAGGTTGGCGGCTTCGGTCACCAGCGCATTGAGGTCGACTTCACGCGGTCGAAGCGGCTGCTTGCGGGCGAATGCGAGCAAGCGCTGAGTCAGATCGGCGCCGCGCACCCCGGCTTCGTCGATCATCTTGGTGATCGCCACCAGTTCCGGCCGGTCGGCAACGCCTTCGGCCAGGATTTCAATCGTTCCGGTAATGACCGTCAAAATGTTATTCAGGTCGTGAACGATGCCGCCGGTCAATTGACCGACCGCTTCCATTTTCTGGGTCTGGCGAAGCCGCTTGTCTGCGTGCAGCAGGCGGTCCTTTTCCTCGACGAGAGCCTTCATTTGATCGACGGTGAGCTGCAGCGCGGCGCCCCGGGCGGCGGTCGAGACGGCCTCCGCCAGGACGGATGCGAAACCGTTGAGAAAATGAATATCGTACTGGTCGTAATCGCGCGGTTGATCGGCGGCGATTTCAAGTATTCCGTAAGGCTGGCCGTCGTTGGCCTTGATGATAACGTCGACGATCGAGACGATGCCGTGCGCGGCATAGGACGGGGGCAGTTCGTAACAGATCGAGGGTTCACCGGTGGTGAAGGCACGCCCCTGCGGAGAACTCATATCGCTGCGCGATACCACATGACCGATCACCTGATCCCGCCAGCCATAGCCGGCGGCGACGACGAGATCGTTGTTCTCGGCGCGGTATCGGCACACCTGGCTGAAGGGGACGCCGAGGCCCTCGGCACAGACCCGAACCGCTTCGGTCAGGATATTCGTCAAATCCAATTCACGGAGCGCGAAGCTGCCAAACCAGGCGATGGCCGTCTGCTGGCGCAGCAGCTTCTGCATTTTTGCGGCGTCAGTCACAGGCGCATAGCCCATAGCGCCGCAGTGAGGCCGGCGATCTCCTCGCACACTGGATTCCCTCCGAACCGTCCACCACGTGTTCGGCAACCGAAGCCATCAGCACGCGAACTTCCTCCGGCGCGGAGATCCAACACTGCGACCCCGCCAAATCGTCGAATCCAAGGACAACGGAACGCACCCTGGAGCGATGACGGCGAGAGCAGCTGGCCTTCGAATCGCTTCCCGTGGTTGCACCTTAACTCAACCACTTTGCCAAGCCAATTTGCGCCAAATCGACGCAGCGCCCGAAAGAATACTTATAAAGTTGCGTTGCAACAAGAATGCTCGAATTAGGTGGGCTGGACGGCGCGGTGCGAGCGCCATAGCTTCAAAAATACCGCTGAACCCCTGCCCCCATGATGCGCACGCCCTTTATCGAAACCCTGATACATTGATGTGTGCCGGCCGATCGCAACGAGCCGGAGCAAAAATCAAGTGTCAAAGGGAGCAGCGATCATGCAACGTCGGGATATCCTGAAAACAATGGCTATCGCAGGTTTGGCGGCAGGCGCGGGCGGAGCTGCAGCAAAGGCGCAGACCGCGGCGCAGACGTTCGTGCTGGTTCATGGCGCCTGGCACGGCGGCTGGTGCTGGAGCAGGGTTGCGGACAGGTTGCGCGCCGCCGGACACCAGGTGTTCACGCCAACGCAAACCGGGCTCGGCGAGCGCAAGCATTTGCTGTCGAAAGACATTACGCTGGATACTTTCACCAAGGACATCTTCAACGTCATCGAGGCCGAAGAATTGTCCAACGTCATCCTCGTCGGGCACTCGTTCGGCGGCCTTTCGATCAGCGGCGTTGCCGACGCGATGCCCGACAAGATTCGCCATCTGGTTTATCTGGATTCACTGATGGTGGAGGGCGGCAAGAGCCCGTTCGACAATCTGCCGCCGGATATCGTCGCCGCGCGCCGCAAGGCCGCGGAGGAAACCAGCGGCGGTCTCAGTTTACCCGCACCGCCGCCATCGGTATTCGGAATTTCCGATGCAAAAGATACCGACTGGGTCAAACGCCGGCTGACGCCGCATCCGCTCAACACCTACACCAGTCCGCTCAACATCAAGGGACCGGTCGGCAACAACCTGCCGCGCACCTACATCGCCTGTACAAATCCGACGTATGCGGCGCTTGATGGCTCGCGCAAGTGGATCAAGGCCCAGCAGGGATGGCGCTGGGCCGAAATCGCCACCGGCCACGACGCCATGGTGATGGCGCCCGAAGAACTTGCCCGCATGCTGATCGGCGTTACAAGCTGACCGTAACGCGATAACATGGCCACACTCACGAAGTCATCCCGGGGCGCGCGCTTGCGCACCTCCAGCGATAACGGCGAAACCGTTACGCAGGGATGACGGCTTGGTGCAAAAACTTCATGGAGACATCATGAGCTGGCTTCCCGACAACGATCCCGTACTGGGCGACATCAAATCCTGCGACGCGCTCGAACTGGTCATTGTGCCGCGGACCCGCGACCTCGGCGATGGATTCGAGGTGCGGCGCGCGCTGCCACATGGCAAGCGCCAGATGGTCGGACCCTTCATCTTTTTCGACCATTTCGGGCCGGTGCAGTTCATGTCCGGCAAGGGCATGGACGTGCGCCCGCATCCGCATATCGGGCTTGCCACCGTCACCTACCTGTTCGATGGCAGCATCATGCACCGCGACAGCGAGGGCAATATTCAGGAAATCCAGCCCGGCGCGATGAACCTGATGACGGCCGGACGCGGCATCGCCCATTCCGAGCGCACGCCCGACGTGCAGCGCCGCGACGGCCAGAAGATGCTGGGCTTGCAGAGCTGGATCGCCCTGCCCGCCGGCTCCGAGGAAATCGCGCCGTCATTTCAGCACTACGCGGCCGCTGATCTGCCCACTTTAACGGACCGCGGTTTTACCGCGCGTATCATCGCAGGCAGTTCGTTCGGCGCGAAATCGCCGGTTACGATGGTGTCGCCGTGGTTCTACACCGAGGTGACCGCGCAGCAGGGGATCAGTGTCCCGCTCGATCCTGACCATGAAGAGCGCGCCATCTACGTGATCGACGGCGAGGTAGAAATTGCGGGCGATCGTTATGAAGGGCCGCGCCTTTTGATCTTCCGGCCCGGCGATCGCATTACGGTCAAGGCGACAACGCCGACGCGGATGATGTTTCTCGGCGGCGATGCGCTGGAAGGCCCGCGCCATATCTGGTGGAATTTCGTCTCTTCCAGCAAGGAGCGAATCGAGCAGGCCAAGCAAGACTGGAAGACGGGCCGCTTCGCGCACGTTCCTAACGAACACGAATTCATTCCGCTGCCGGAGTGAACCACCTCAACTCCTCTCTCTCTGCCGCTTGCGTTGCGCAAGATGGCGCCGTCTTTGAAAGTTTGACCGATGACCACGATGCTCGCCAGCGACCTGCCCCTTCCACGGATCGGGCGCGGCAAGGTCCGCGACATCTACGCCGTTGGCGACGACCGCGTGCTGCTGTTGACCACCGACCGCATCAGCGCCTTCGACGTTGTGATGGCCGAGACCATCCCGATGAAGGGCGCGGTGCTGACCCAGATCAGCGCGTGGTGGTTCAACGAGCTCGAGGGCGTGGTGCCGCATCACATGATCAGCGCCGACGCCGATACTATCATCGGCGAAATACCTGTGCTGAACGAACATCGCGCCTCGCTCGCCGGACGCGCGATGCTGTGCCAGCGCACGACGGTGTTTCCGATCGAATGCGTGATCCGCGGCTATCTCTCGGGCTCGGCCTGGAAGGAATACGCGCAACAAGGGACCCTGGCGGGCGAGAAGCTGGCGCCCGGCCTGCTCGAGAGCGCAAAACTGGAGCCATCGATCTTCAGCCCGGCGACCAAGGCCGAGACCGGTCACGACGAAAACATCACCACCGGCCGCATGCGCGAGATTCTCGGCGATGAGGTGGCGTACACGCTGGAGGGCATGACCCGCGCCGTCTATGCGCTTGGCGAAAAACTCAGTCGCGACCAGGGCATTATCATCGCCGACACCAAATTCGAATTCGGCCGGGATGGCGACGGCCGCATCATCCTGATCGACGAGGTGATGACGCCCGACAGTTCGCGATTCTGGGCGGCGGATGCCTACAAACCCGGCCAGCCGCAGCCGAGCTTCGACAAGCAGCCGCTACGCGATTATCTCGACGCCGAGCGCCGCGTCGGCCGCTGGAATGGCGAGGCTCCGGCGCCGCCGTTGCCGGCCAGCGTCGTCGACGCCACCAGCAGGCGCTATCTCGAGGCCTATCGGCGTATCACCGGCGCCGAACTCAGGATTGGCGGAGCTGGCTGATGACGTTGACGGTCAGGGAAATGATGAGTTCAGAAGTGAATATCATCATCCAATACTTTCAGGACTCCACGCCGGAGCATCTGGAAATCCTCGGCGTCGACCCCTCGCGCCTGCCACCGGCACAAAGCTGGCGCGAGCGCTTGCAGCGCGAATGCACGCTCCCAATCGAGCAGCGAACCATGATGCTCGTCATCTGGCTCTCGGACGAGCAGCCCGTCGGCTTTTCGACTTCCGACAAGATCCGCTACGGCGAGCAAGCTCACATGCATCTGCATGTCACCGAGCCGGAGCGCCGGCACCAAGGCACCGGTGTCGAATGCGTGCGGCGCAGCGCCGACATCTATTTCGAGCGGCTAAAGCTGAAACGGCTGTTCTGCGAACCGAATGCTTTCAACGTGCCTCCGAATCGCACGCTGCAGAAGGCCGGATTTAAATATCTCAAGACGCATATGACCGTGCCTGGGCCGCTCAATTTTCACCAGGCTGTAACGCGCTGGGTGATGGAGCGGTGAGGGGATGATCCGAACGGGCGGATGAGTTGTCTTGACTGCGGTTGAGGATGAGCATGACCGAAGCCGGCGAGCGATGCACCTCAGGAAGGCAAACTATTGGCCAGGTAGCCCTCGTCGTACGTGATTACGACGAGGCCATCGATTATTATGTTGGCATACTCGGATTTACTCTAGTCGAAGACATCTACATTGCGGCGCAAGACAAGCGCTGGGTCACGGTGGCACCGTCGGGCTCGACCGAGACACGCCTGCTTCTTGCGCGAGCTGTCGGCAAAGAACAGTCGGCGCAAATCGGAAATCAAACCGGAGGCCGGATATTCCTGTTTCTCCATACCGATGACTTCTGGCGCGACTTTCACTCGTATGAGGCCAAGGGTGTTGTCTTTGTCCGGGAGCCTATGGCTGAGAGTTACGGGACGGTTGCCGTCTTCAAGGATCTCTATGGTAACCTGTGGGATCTACTTCAACCCAACGCTGACGCTCACTCCGACGGCAAATAGCCGTTCGAATGTTGGGCGTCGATCAGGAGCGCAGACATGACCGACACAGATCCAGTGCTCGTCGAACGCGATGGACCGGTGACCATCGTCTCCATCAATCGTCCGCATTGCCGCAACGCCGTCGATGGCGCGACGGCGCGAAAATTGTTCGATGCGTTCAGGGCTTTTGATGCCGACGCCGGGGCGTCGGTCGCGGTGTTCACCGGCATCGGCGGCTATTTCTGCGCCGGCGCCGACCTTAAGGCGGTGGCGTCAGGCGATCCCAACAAGAAGCGCGAGATCGGGGGGCATGATTCGATCGCCCCGATGGGGCCGAGCCGCCTGCGCCTGTCCAAGCCCGTGATCGCAGCGGTGGAAGGTTTTGCCGTAGCCGGCGGCATGGAGCTGGCGCTGTGGGCGGACATGCGCGTGGTCGCCGAGGACGCCACCTTCGGTGTGTTCTGCCGCCGCTTCGGCGTGCCGCTGATCGATCTCGGCACCATCCGGCTGCCGCGATTGATCGGCCATTCGCAGGCCATCGATCTCATCCTGACGGGACGCCCGGTTGGCGGTACTGAAGCGTTGCGGATGGGCCTCGCCAACCGGCTCGTGCCCAAAGGCGAGGCGCGCACGCATGCGATCGGGCTCGCCAAGGATATCGCGCGCTTCCCGCAAACCTGCATGCGCGCGGACCGGCTTTCAGCGTTGCGGCAATGGGATCTCGAAGAGGAAGCCGCCATCGTCAACGAAATGCGCGGCGGGCTTGAAGTCATTGCCTCCGGCGAGACGCTGTCCGGCGCGACGCGCTTTGCGACGGGCGCGGGGCGCCATGGCGCGTTCGCTGGGAGCAAACCGGACTAGCAAACTGTCGTTGTCGCGGCGAAGGCTGGGACGACGCTGATAGATAAAGCTGGCTGCCGCCTCTATGCCGTCAGTCGATCTCTTCGATGATCGTGCGTCCTGCGCTGTTCCAAATGGGGCGCAGCAAACTCCTCGCCGGGAGCGGAACTCGTCGTTGTGTGGTGCCGGATTCCTTCGATTTTCTGGGGAACGAATGATGCGGCAAGTCTTTTTAGCCAGAGGGCAGCGTTCGGACGAGCAAGGAGGAACCTATGAGGAAACTCGCAATCACGCTATTGGCGGGCGCCGGCGCGCTGTGTGCCGGCGGCGCGGCAAATGCCACTGACATCTATAGCAGCAGCGAATACTCAAACTCGGATCTCGTGCAGCAAGTTCGCATGGTCTGTGATGAAGACGGACGATGCTATCGATCCCGCGGCGGCAGCCGCGTGATTGTCCGAGACTCCTACAATTATGCGCCTCGCGAGCGATACATCGAGCGCCGCACCTATCGTGATTGGGATGACGGTCCGCGGGCCGGCGTCCGCTTCCGGGCGCCTGGCGTCAGCGTTGGTGTAGGTGTCGACAACGATCGTTGGTAAGTCGACGAACGACGAACACGGAAACAAAGGACCAAGGCGGCCCGCCGACGCATCGTCGGCGGGCGCTTGTTAAGAACGCCTAAATCCCCGCCATCATCACGTATTTGATCTCGACATATTCTTCCATGCCGTGATGCGAGCCTTCGCGGCCAAGACCGCTTTCCTTGACACCGCCGAACGGCGCCACCTCGGTGGTGATCAAGCCGGTGTTGACGCCGACCATGCCGGACTCCAGTGCTTCGGCGACCCGCCAGACGCGGCCGAGATCGCGCGAATAGAAATACGACGCAAGACCGAACGGCGAATTGTTGCACATCGCGATCACCTCGGCCTCGTCCTTGAAACGGAACACCGGCGCCAGCGGACCGAAGGTTTCCTCCTGCGACACCAGCGCGTCGGGCGGGACGTTGGACAGCACCGTCGGCTCGAAAAAGGTGCCGCCGAGCGAATGACGCTTGCCGCCGGTGACGATCTTGGCGCCGTGCTTGACGGCGTCGGCAACGTGCTTTTCCACCTTGAGGACCGCATCCATATTGATCAGCGGCCCCTGCGTCACGCCTTGCTCGGTGCCGTCGCCGACCTTCATCGCGGCGGCTTTCTTCGAAAGCTTCTCGACGAACTGATCGTAGATCTTGTCCTGGGCATAGATGCGGTTGGCGCAGACGCAGGTCTGGCCCATGTTGCGGTATTTCGAAACCATGGCGCCTTCCACCGCGGCATCGATATCGGCGTCGTCGAACACCACGAACGGCGCGTTGCCGCCGAGTTCGAGCCCGAGTTTCTTCACTCCGACCGCGGCCTGCTGATACAGAATTTTTCCGACTTCGGTGGAGCCGGTGAAGCCGACGAAGCGCACGGCCGGATGTTCGCACAGCACCTTGCCGATCGCCGACGAATTGCCGGTCAGGATGTTGAACACACCCTTGGGCACGCCGGCCTTCTCGGCCAGCGCCACCAGCGCCAATGCAGTGAGCGGCGTCTCGTTGGCGGGCTTCAACACCACGGTGCAGCCGGCGGCCAGCGCCGGCGAGACCTTGCGGGTGATCATCGAACACGGAAAATTCCACGGCGTGATCGCGCCGCAGACGCCGATCGGCTGGCGGATCGCCAACAGCCGCGCGTCCGGCCGCTGCGTCGGGATGGTTTCGCCATAGACGCGCCTCGCCTCCTCGGCGAAGAACTCGACATAGGCGCCGCCGATGTCGACTTCGCCCAGCGCCTCGGCCAGCGGCTTGCCCTGCTCCGACGTGAGGATCAGCGCGAGGTCTTCGCGATTGGCGATGATGAGATCGAACCATTTGCGCAGGATATTGGAGCGCTGCTTGGCGGTGAGTTTGGCCCAGGCCGGGAACGCGCGCTCGGCGGCTTCCACCGCTTGTGTTGCTTCCGCGGTGCTCATTTTCGGCACCTTCGCAAGCTCCACGCCGTTGACCGGATTGGTCACGGGATTGGCCGGCGTGCCGGTCCAGGCGCCGTCGATGTAGCACTGCTCACGCAGCAGCGAGGGATCCTTCAGGCGGTCGCGCAGCGATGGCGCGGAGGCTTTCGAAGTGCGTGCGGCAGCGGTCGGGGACATGGCGTTGCTCCTCGGATGTTTCTTGGGATGTTGAGAAGCAATATAGGCTCAAACCGGCCGCAATGCATCGTCCGCCAACGCGCGGCAGCTTCAAGCAATTTTGAGGGCTAACCAAAAATTCAGCGGCAGGGCTAGTGTTCTCGTTCCGGGATGGTCCCAACGGGGATGGTCCCAACGGGTCGGCGCTTTGCGCGGACCCGCTGGCATCGCCCCGGAATGACAATTTCAAATCAGGCCGCGCCGCTCATATAGGCTTCGCGGCGGCCGATCATGCGCTCCGCCGCGGCCTTGGCGTCAGCCTTGGAGGTGGTCGCGCAGGTGCGGTATTCGAGTTCGGGTACGATCTCGGTGCGCCGCCCGAACCATGATTTGGAACCGACGGCGATCTGCGACAACGCCTGCGCAACATTGTCGACGGCACCGAATGAGTGCAGGGCACCGGTGCCCGCATAGCGGACTTCATAGATGCCAGGGGTAATCGGCGCCTCGATATTCTCGCCGCGCCCGGCCCGCGGATACCGTTTCCATTCACTCCATGTCGAGATCATTATTGTCCCTTCGCGGCCTTAAAAGCCGCTATCAATTTGATGAAATTTGCAGCCCGGCAGCGTCCGTTTTTGCTGCAATCTGAACGCTTTACTACCAAAATCGGCTCAAAGACTCGCCATAGAATCGAACATATCGCGGATGTTCGATTCAGTCATCGTTAATGCAAGGCAATTCACTGCAAAAAGTGGCAAGTGTGGCCACGAAGTCGCTCCAAAGTGACCATTTTCCGCGCCCTTCCGTAGCCGCATCACAAGGCCGCGACCGGGACGCACCAACCGATCACGGCCTTGCGAGCAGCTTCGGCCGGGAGGAAGATCGTTAACTTCAAAAAAAACAAATCGGGAGGTGCGCCATGCAAAGCAAAGCTCGGATCGATCAGGTTCTGCGTCAAAAAAGCGACGCCAACGAAATCCCCGGCGTGGTCGCGATGGCCGCGACCAGCAAGGAAGTGACCTACCAGGGTGCGTTCGGCAAACGCGACCTGTCCAAAGACGACGCCATGACGGCCGACAGCGTGTTCTGGATCGCCTCGATGACCAAGGCGGTCACGGCCGCCGGCGCGATGCAACTGGTGGAGCAGGGCAAGCTCTCGCTGGAAGCCCCAATCAGCAACGTGCTGCCCGATCTCGCCGCGCCGCAAGTGCTCGAAGGCTTCGATAGCCAAGGCGAGCCCAAGCTGCGGCCGGCCAGGAATCCGATCACGCTACGCCATCTCATGACCCACACCGCCGGCTTCTGCTACAATCTGTGGAACGGCGACATGGTGCAGTATCTGGAGAAAACCGGGCTGCCGGCCATCACGACCTGCCAGAACGATGCGCTGAAGACGCCGCTGACGTCCGATCCTGGTACGCGCTGGGAGTACGGCATCAATATCGATTTCGTCGGCAAGGCGGTGGAAGCGGCGAGCGGCAAGCGGCTCGATGCATATTTGCGCGATCATCTGTTCACGCCGCTTGGCATGACCGACACCGGCTTCAAGATCGGCGACGCGCAACGCAAGCGCCTGGTCGGCATGCATGCGCGCGGGCCGGATGGGCTAACGCCGATCCCGTTCGAACTCGAGCAGGATCCGGAATTCCACATGGGTGGCGGCGGGCTCTACAGCACCGCGGGCGATTACATCAGGTTCACCCAGATGATCCTCAACAAGGGCCGCGGCAACGGCAATCAGGTGCTTAAAGCCGAGACGGTTGCGACGATGGGACAGAACCACATCGGCGACCTCAACATGACCAAGATGATTTCGGCGCTGCCGGACTTCACCAACGATATCGATCTCTATCCCGACATGGCGAAGAAATGGGGGCTCAGCTTCCTGATCAATACCGCCAAGACTCCGGAGGGCCGCAGCCCCGGCAGCCTCGCCTGGGCGGGCCTCGCCAACACCTACTACTGGATCGACCCGGCGCGCGACGTCACCGGCGTCATCCTGATGCAGGTGCTGCCGTTCGGGGACAACAAGTGCCTGGAAGCGTTCGCGGGCTTCGAGAGCGGCGTCTATGCCGGGCTCGACGCCGCGCAGAAAGCGGCTTAGGCGCATGACCTCTTCCCGGCGTAATCGAACCGATTGCGCCGGGAAATGGCTCCCGACAGGCACATCATAATATCCCCAGCACGCGTGCTTCCACGCATGGAGAAGCCGACTTGACCGAAACAGCCGATAGTTATGTGTGTGGCGTCGCCGATGCACCGTTGCTGGGCGACACCATCGGACGCAGCCTCGATCGCGCGGCGCGGCGTTGGGCCGATCGCGAGGCGCTGGTTTCGCCAAGCCACGGGATCAGGTGGACATGGAAAGAACTGACGGAACGAGTCGATGCGCTGGCCGCGGGCTTTCTCGCGCTTGGCCTCGAACGCGGCGCGCGGATCGGCGTCTGGTCGCTCAACCGGCCGGAATGGACGCTGACGCAGTTTGCCGCCGCCAAGGCGGGGCTTATTCTCGTCACCATCAATCCCGCATACCGCTTGAGCGAGCTTGAATTCGCACTTGCCAAGGTCGGATGCGCCGCGATCGTTACGGCGACGGCATTCAAGACCAGCAACTACATGGAAATGCTCAACGCGCTGATGCCTGAACTGGCGAAAGCGCAGCCGGGCGACCTGCACGCGGCGCGGTTGCCGCACCTGCGCGCCGTGATCCAGGTCGGCGACCCGGCTTTTCCCGGCACGATTCCGTTCGAAGAGGTGACGCCGCTCGGCGGCGCGCGCCACCGGGATGCGCTGGCGGCGCTCGCCGAGACGTTGCAGTTCGACGATCCCGTCAACATTCAGTTTACCAGCGGCACCACCGGATCACCGAAGGGCGTCACGCTGACGCATCATAACATCCTCAACAACGGTTATTTCGTCGGCCGCGCGATGCGCCTGACCGAAAACGACCGCATCTGCATTCCGGTTCCGCTCTATCACTGCTTCGGCATGGTGATGGGCAATCTTGCGTCGGTCACGTTGGGCGCAACCATGGTCTATCCCGGCGAGGGCTTCGATCCGCTGGCGACGCTGCAGACGGTCGAGCGTGAGAAGTGCACGGCGCTCTATGGCGTACCGACCATGTTCATCGCCGAACTCGACCATCCCGAGTTTTCCAAATTCGATCTGTCGTCGCTGCGCACCGGCATCATGGCCGGCGCGCCCTGCCCGATCGAGGTGATGCGGCGCGTCAACGAACAGATGAACATGCGCGACATCACCATCGCCTACGGCATGACCGAAACCAGCCCGGTCAGCTTTCAGAGCGCGACCGACGATCCGCTGGAACGTCGGGTTTCCACCGTCGGGCGCATCCATCCCCATGTCGAGGTCAAGGTTGTCGATCTCGAGGGACGCGTCGTGCCACGCGGCGAACGGGGCGAACTGTGCACCCGCGGCTACAGCGTCATGCTGGGCTATTGGGACGAACCCGAAAAGACGACCGACGTGCTCGATGCCCAGGGGTGGATGCACACCGGCGATATCGCCATCATCGATTCCGAGGGTTATTGCAACATCGTCGGCCGCATCAAGGACATGGTGATCCGCGGCGGTGAGAACCTCTACCCGCGCGAGATCGAGGAGTTTCTCTTTCGTCATCCGAAGATCCTGGACGTTCAGATCTTCGGCGTCGCCGACGATCGTTACGGCGAGGAGCTCTGCGCATGGATCAGGCCGCGATCCGGCGAGACGCTGACCGCCGACGAGGTTCGCAGCTTCTGTCACGGGCAGATCGCGCACAACAAGATCCCGCGCTACGTCGAGTTCGTCGACGAATTTCCGATGACGGTCACCGGAAAGATCCAGAAGTTCATGATGCGCGAGACGGTCGAGGCGCGGCTCGGATTGAAGGCGGCGAAGACCGCGTGAAAAAAGATGCCGGCAGTACGGGACAGGCAGTCGTCGTGAGTGGACTTGGTGGGCGCACCGCCTTGCCCCATTAACGGTCGTCATACCCCGCGCATGCGGGGTATCCAGTACACCGCGGTTTCTCGGTTCCATCATTGACGTCTCTGGAATACTGGGTCGCCCGGCCATTTCGCGTGAAGACGCGCTTTGCGCTTTTGCCGGGCGATGACAATCGTGGGTGTGGCGCGTCCGCGTTCAATCACTTTCGCAGACATGACTCCGCGTTCTCGCAGCGCGGTCCGCCCGAGGTTTGCCCAAACGCTTCGCGCCTTGAAATCAGAGGGCGCGGGGAATGCCGGATGCGCGCTGCACCCGCGGTCTCGTGTGCAAGATGCACAAAGGAAAACGCACACGAGCATACAGGTTCAGCGGAGGCAATCCGACATTCCCTGCGCAATGGCTTTACGGCTTACTTCGTGCTCCCCGGCGATCGGGCT
>Ga0193726_1000428_pt1 | contig 45608 bp, 40 predicted proteins | sample H2c1metaG_FD_144928 | JGI IMG/M metagenome (GOLD analysis project Ga0193726, IMG submission 144928) | Soil microbial communities from a riparian zone of the East river system, Colorado, United States - H2c1 | ecosystem: Environmental > Terrestrial > Soil > Riparian zone | place: USA: East River... | reverse complement strand
GGCGGCGGCGGCGGCGGGGGCGGTGGCGGTGGCGGTGGCGGTGGCGGCGGGAATGGCAGTGCCAATGCGCCGCCGGCCAGTCGAGCGCAACCCATCGGCGACGCGCTGCCATCGAACGGACCGAAGCCCATTGGCGATCAGGGCACGATGCCCGATCCAAAAGATCCCAACGATATGGCCCTAGGGACGAACCCCGACGGCGGCGACACTCTGTCTCACGGCGGCACGCGCACCACCACGGAACCCGGCGGCGGCCCCACGCCCATCGACGGCAACACACCGAACACGAATGGACCTCAGCCCATCGGCGATACGCCGCCGGCCAACGGCCCGCAACCCATCGGCGACTCCCTGCCGTCGAACGGACCGAAGCCCATCGGGGATCAGGGCACGATGCCGGACCCGACCGATCCCAACGATATGGCCCTGGGGACGAACCCCGACGGCGGTGACACTCTGTCTCACGGCGGCACGCGCACCACGACCGAACCCGGTGGCGGCCCCACGCCCATCGACGGCAACACACCGAACACGAATGGACCTCAGCCCATCGGCGACACGCCGCCGGCCAATGGCCCGCAACCCATCGGCGACTCCCTGCCGTCGAACGGACCGAAGCCCATCGGTGATCAGGGCACGATGCCCGATCCAAAAGATCCCAACGATATGGCCTTGGGGACGAATCCCGACGGCGGTGACACTCTGTCTCACGGCGGCACGCGCACCACCACGGAACCCGGCGGCGGTCCCACGCCCATCGACGGCAATACGCCCAACACGAATGGGCCGACCAATATTGGGCCCACCTCGTCGGGCGATAACAGCGATCCCCCGGCCAACACCGACCCGGACGGCAGCACACCGCCCGGCGACGACACGCCGGCGGGCGTGAATCCGCCCGCGGCAGAGCCTGCGCCGGCCGGCGGAACGGCGCCCAGCACTCCACCGCCGGCGGCGACACCCTTCGCGAATGATGTGCCGAGCGCCACGGACACGCCGCCGCCGCTCGATTCAAGCTCGCCCATGGGTCCGTCCAAATTTGGCGAGACGTCGGAGACCGACCTGATCACCCCCAACGCGCCGACGGCGCCATCGCTCGGCAGCAGCGGTGCCGGCGGCGGTACCGGCGGTGGATCGCACACAGTTCCGGGCGGATCAGCATCCACGACGGGCGGGACGATTCCGCACAAGCCGCGCAACTAAGATTGAGCGAGGCCGGCCCTAGCCGATGGTTCCGCCCAATTCGCGAAACAGCCAGGCCCGCGCTTTCAGCCAATCGCGCTGCACCGTGCGCAGCGACATCCCCAACGCACGTGCCGTGTCTTCTTCGCCATAGCCGCCGAAGAACCGGCACTCGACCACGTCGGCGAGGCGCGGCATTTCCTTGGCCAAGCGTTCCATCGCCTCATTGAGGGCGAGCATCCCCTCGTCGGAATCGATGGACAGATCCGCGACATGCGACAAGGTGAGGTGCTGTCCGCCGCCGCCGCGCTTTTCCGCCAAACGCGATTGCGCATGATTGATGACGGCGTGACGCATGGCCAGCGCCGAGGCGCGCAGGAAGTGGGTCTCATCCGCAAAGCTGCGTGATTGGCCGAGGCGCAGGTAGGCCTCATGAACGAGTGCGGTGGTCTGCAAGGTATGCCCCGCGCCGAAGCGCGCCCGGGTGCGGTGCGCGACCCGCCGCAATTGCTGGTAGAAGGCCGGCAGCAACTCGGAGGCGATGCGGCGCACATCCGCCGGCGCCGCGCTTGCTTCCAATCGACTCAGCGCATCCTGAGGCAGGGGGTGTTCTTCTTCGGCCACGAAATGATTCTAGGCAAATCACCGCCCTGCCGGGCAGAAATCTTGGCCGCCGCGTCCGGCGGGCCACCCGGGGTCGGTAGTGGCGGGATCGGGAATGGCTTCCGGTTCTTATAGAGCATGAAACGCCCGACCGAGAGCGATCCTCCGAAAGCCTTCTGCACGAGCTGTGGTGTCGCACTCAATCCCGACACCGCCTTTTGCACGGGCTGCGGAGCGGCGGCCGGGCCATCCGCAGCGAAAAGCCGCAAGTGGCGGTGGATTCTCGCGCTGATACTCATCTTTCTGCTCGGCTTCTGGTTGGGACATCGGATGGCGCCGAAATGTCCCGTGTGCCCCGCGCCACCCACGCCGGGCACCGGCGGAGCGGGTGGCGGCGGTGGTGGTGGCGGCGGTCATCCCGGTGCCGGCGGTGGTGGTGGCAAGGGTGATCCCAGCAACGGGGGTGGTGGCGGCGGCGGCGGCATGGGCCGCGTGATCGGCGATGGCGGTCGCGTGAACGGCAGCGGCGGCAGCGGCTCCGCGGGCGGCGGCGCGGGCACGGGGGACATGAGCGGCAGCGGCAGCGGCGGCGGTAATGGAACCACCGTGGGCCACGGACTTGACGGCTCTGCGACGGGCTCCACCGGCTCGGATGATGGCGGCGGCGGCGGCGGCGGCAATTCGAAGCTCGGCGACGCCCCCAATTCGCCTGCGAGTGACGCTGAGGCAAAAAAGACCGAGGCGGGCGTGTACCGGCTGGCCACCGGTGGTCCCCTCACCCCCGATGGCGTGGACGTCCCCGTCGACCAAGGCAAGGACGCTTCAGTGAAAGTCCTGACCGCGCACGACTTCACGTACGACAAGACCGGTCTGCCGCGCTACCTCGACGCGAACCAGGCCGTCTTCAGCGCTCTGTCCTACACCGTGCCGGGCCGAACTGACACCTATGGCAGCAGCAGCGGCATCGTCACGGGAAGCGCCTTTGATGATGTGGTCGGCTGGTATCGCAAGAGTCTTCCGTCCGGTTGGTCTGCGTCCACCATCAGCGATCTGAACAAGCTGGGCGCCGTGGCGCAGGCCCTGTCGCCCGACAAGTTCATGCAGATGCTGTCTGCCCCGAACGACGCTGCGCCGGCAAAATCCGTCGCCGATATTCCGGCCACCGCCGCCGCGGACCGCATGCGCCTCTCCCTGTTTTCACCACCGCCCGGAACCAAGGGCGATCTCGGCGTCATGGTCGTGCAGCACGGCGACAAGCCGGTCACGGTCCTGATGAAGACACACATTGCGCCCTAGAAGGCATCGGCCATTCACGCTTGCAACGAAACGAGGATCACCCATGAACATCTATGCCAAAGCAGTATCCGCCGCCGCGCTGTGCGCGGCGCTCGCGCTTCCGACCATGGCGATGGCGCAATCGTCGGCCAAGGCTCGTCCGGCCAAGGCGCCGCCCAGCGCGCCCCTCACGAAGACCGTCGCCACCGAGACCATCAGGAATCCCAACATGGTATCGGCGTTGCCGAAAAAGCCGCCCGTCGTCACCGCCGTCGCGCCCAAGCCTCTGCTTTCAGGCACCCAGCGCCGCATTATTTTTGTGGGCGGCAAACCGCAAAGCGGCAGCCACGCGGCGCTCAACCCACAACCCATCCCGCCGGGACATGGCGGCCCCGGAGACCCCATCCGGTGAGTAGGCACATCCACAGCGCGTGAACTAAAGGCTCAGCAACAGCGATACCGGAGGATCTATGCAATGTCCGAAATGCAGCGCACCGATTGACGCCAACAGTCGCTTCTGCGGCCGCTGCGGTCAGAAGATTGAGGCCGGCGCCGCCTCACCTACATCAGCTGGCGCCCAACCCGCGATGGCCGGCGTGATCCCGGCCACCGCGATGGCAGGCCCCGCCGCCATGGCAGGCCCCGCGGCCGCGGATCATGCCGCCGCGATGGGATTGGACGCCGCCGCGATGCCGCGCCTGATCGGCCGCATCAAAAACATCATGCTGCAGCCTAAACTCGAGTGGCCGATCATCGCTCCCGAGCCGACCTCCATCGCGCAGCTCTACCTGGGCTACGTCATGCCGCTGGCGGCATTCGCGGCGGTGATGACCTTCCTGCACATGTCGGTATTCGGCATCCGCATCCCGTTCAGCGGCGTGATTCGCAGCCCCCTCGGCAGCGGTCTGCTGACGGCGGTCTATTCCTTCGGCTTTGCTCTGGTGGGGCTATTCTTGGTCGGCCTCATCATCAATGCCTGGGCGCCGACATTCGCCGGCACCAGCGATCGCCGTCAGGCACTGAAAGTGGCGGCCTACTCGTTCACGCCTGCGTGGCTCGCCTCGCTACTCGCTCTGTCGCCCGTGTTGCCGACGTTGCTGCAATGGATTGCGTTCTTCTATGGCATCTATGTGCTCTATCTCGGATTGCCGGTGCTGATGCGCTCACCCAAGGAGCGGGCCCTCGGCTATACGGCCACGGTGGTGGTTTGCACCCTGCTGCTCGGCATCGTCTGTATCGGGATCGGCATGGTCGCGGGACGATGGGGGATCGGACCGGGACGAATGAGTTCTTCTTCTCCTGCTGCTCAGGCCGCGGCGCAGGATCAAGGCGCGGCGACGGTCGGCAACATCATCGGCAATGCGCTCGGCACCGATGACAAGGGTAAGGCGGGATTGGGCGCCGCACTGTCCAATCTGGCGAAGGCCGGACAGTCGAGCGAGACGCCGCCCGCCCCCGGCGCCGCGGCGGCCGCCCCCAGCCCCACATCCGCCGCCGCTGGATTGGTCACGGCCTTGGGCGGTGCCTTGGGCGGCAGCCATCGCGTGGAAGTGGTGGACTTCAAGACGCTCACGGCCATGCTGCCGGCGTCGCTGCCCGGCATGAAGCGCACCAACGCCCAGGGCGAGAATCAAGGAGCGGTCGGGGTCAAGACCTCATCCGCCAAGGCCGACTATGAAGGCGACAGCGGTGCCGACGTGCACATCGAAATCTCCGACATCTCGGGAGTGTCGGGCCTGCTGGATATGGCGGGTTCACTGGTGCAGAACACGACCTCCGAGAGTGCTTCAGGTTTCGAGCGCGACCAGGCCATCGGCGGCCGCAGCGTGCATGAAAAATACGATGCGAAAGCGAAGAAGGGCGATCTGAGCGTGATCGTCGCGAAGCGATTCGAGGTCGATGTCGCCGGCGATGGAGTCGATATGAACACGCTCGAACAGTCCTTGGGCCAGGTCGATCTGGCGCGGCTCGAATCCATGAAGGATCAAGGCGCAAAGCCCGAATGACGAAATGCCCCTCGACCCTGGCGCTCATCGCCGCGGGACCGGCAATCCTCGGCGTCCTCATCCTATTGTCGGGATGTACGAAGAGCGCCGTCCCCGCCAAGGTCGATGGCGCCAGCGCCCGGGGCGCGAGCGCAACACTGGCAGCGGCCGCGTCCGTTTGCGACCGCCATATTCTCAAAGTCGAGGATCTCGCCGGCATCTTGAGCCCGCCCCTCACCGGCACCCGGCCGCTGCCCGGCGATGCGCAATCCTGCGAATTCGTCACGGCCAGCTTTCCCGCCATCATCGTCAGCGTCAGACCGGGTCTCGGCCGCACCACCGTGGATGCATGGGCCACCGGCAAAATGCCCTTGGACAGCGCTCCCTTGGTCGGCGTCGGCGACGGCGCCGTGTGGCTCGACACTCTGCACGAGGTGGTGGCTCAGAAGAACGCCCTGCTGTGCGATATCCAGGTGCGGGGCGGCGGCAGCGATCTGGCACTGAATTCCAAGACCTTGCCGGGCACGCTGGGTGCTTTGTGCAACAAGATCTTTGGGGCCTATTAGAGGCTGGGGCGTTATGTATTCAAGCGCTCCGCCCGCGACCGGCCTTTCTCTACAGCAACGACTGCGCGTCGATGCGCTGCTGGATGAGCTGCTCGACTTGCCCGAAGAGTCGCGTCTCGCGCAACTTCGCAGCCGGCACGAGGAGGACTCCGCCGTTCTCGCCGAGGTCGAGAGTCTGTTGCTGGCGGCGCACGCATCCGGGGAATTTCTCGACGGCAAAGATCACTCTGCGCCTGAGGCGTTCGTGCCGGACGCGGCCGTCGGTATGCGCCTGGGTGTATGGAACATCACTCGGCTCATCGGACGGGGCGGCATGGGCGATGTGTACGAAGCGACCCGTGCGGATGGGGAATTCGAACAGCGGGTCGCCATCAAGCTGCTGCAGCGTGAAGCCGCCGCCCAGCTGGAACGATTCCAGGCCGAGCGCCAGATCCTGGCGCGATTGGAGTACTCCGGGATCGCGCGGCTCTACGACGGCGGAATCACCGCCGATCGGCGCCCCTTCATGGTCATGGAGTATGTCGAAGGGCGGTCCATCACCGAGTATTGCGCCGAGCGCCGCGCCGGCTTCGATGAACGCCTGCGATTGTTCATTCAAGTCTGCGACGCCGTTGCCTACGCGCATCGCAACCTCATCGTCCATCGGGATCTGAAGCCGTCGAATATCTTGGTGACGGCAGATGGCACGGTGAAGCTGTTGGATTTCGGCATTGCCAAACTGCTCGACCCGCAGCTCGCACGGGTGACTCAGGTCGCGGTCGCGCCCATGACCCCGATCTGTGCAGCGCCGGAGCAATTGACCGGCGGTCCCATCACCACCGCCACGGATGTCTATGCGCTCGGCCTCCTGTTGTTCGAATTGTTGTCCGGCAGTCACCCGTGGATGACTTTCGGCACGCCCATGCTCCAAGCCTTGAGAACCGTGCTGCAGCGGTCGGCACCCCTTGCCAGCCGTGCCGCGGAGTCGAATCCCGAAGCGCCCTTGCCGGCGCGGCTGCTGCGCGGCGACCTGGACGCCATCATTGCCAAGGCGTTGCGCACCGAGCCCGTCCATCGCTACACCACGGTGGAGTCGCTGAAACTGGAAGTCGACCGGGTACGGCGCGGCGAGCCGGTCGAAGCGCGCGAAGGTGCGCGCCTGTATCTCATGGGCCACATGCTGCGCCGCCACCGCTGGGCCGTCGCGGCCGCCGCCGCCATCTTCATCTCGCTCGCCGGCGGGTTGGGACTGGCGGCCTGGCAGGCGCATCGCGTCGCGATCGAACGCGACAATGCGCGCCGCGATGCATCGCGCGAAGAGGCGGTGCGCTACAGTCTGACGCGCCTGTTTCGCGCCGCCATCGCGGATCAGAGCGCGCAACCGGCCACCGCCAAGAACATGATCGACAGCAGCGCGCAGCGGGTGCTGCGCGACTATCGCGATCAGCCGCAGCTCGCGGGACAACTCGTGCTCACGCTCGCCGACCTGTATGGCGCGCTGGAGGACATCGCCGGCGCGGACACCCTGCTGGAAGGATTCGTCGCCGACGCCGGCGCGAAGACCGATCCGGCGGCATTGGCCGATGCACGCCAGAAGCTGGCCAACATCGAACTGCTGCGCGGCCATGCGGATCGCGCCGGACAATTGTTGAATCAGGCGGATGCGTTCTGGGCGAGCTCCTCGCACCCCTACTTGGAAGAACGGCTGGAAGGACTGACGGTCCGCGCCCGCCTGCTGCGCGCGCGCGGCGATCTGGATGGCGCCATCGCCGCAACGCGAGCGGCCATTCAGCAACGCATTGCCCTGTCCGGTCACGACCATCGTGAAACCGCGGTTCTCTATAATTCCCTGGCCATCTCTCTGGCCACCGCCAATCGCCTGGACCAGGCGCTCGCCGCATATCACGAAACCACCGCCATCTATCGCGCCATCGGTTTGGGCGATGCCATCGATGCGCAAATCATCATGGCCAACACCGGCACTTTGGAATTGCGCAGCGGCCACCTCAAGGCGGCCGAGGTGTTGCTGAAGAGCTCCGTCGAGCGTGAGCGCTCGCTCGCCGGCGACTCGGCGGCCGTGGCCGCCGCCATGGGCTACTACGGCAAAGTGCTGTCCATCACCAATCGCAATGAACCGGCCATCTCGGTACTGCGCGAAGCCACGGCCTTGGGTGAGCGCTACGCGGGCGCCGGTAGTCCCTTGGCCATCCAGAACCGGCTATTTCTCGGCGAGGCCCAGCTGGCGATCGGGGACCAGCAAGCCGCAGGCGCGACGCTCATCGCGGCCCACGACGCCGCGCTCGCGCAATACGGCGCGGCGCATCCTCTGACTCTGCGGTCCCAGCTGGCGCTGTCGCAACTGGCGGCGGCGGGCGGCAATCAAGAGAAGGTCCACGCTGAATTGCAGGCCACTGTCGACGGACTCCGGAAACTCGGCGCGCAAGGCGAACCGAACCTGGCGCAGGCACTCGAGGCCCTCGGGGAAGGAGACCTGCAGAGCGGCCGGGTCGCGGAGGCCAGTGCCACGCTTCAAGAAGCCGTGGCCATTCGCGAGAAATCTCCCGAGGATCTGTGGGAATTGGCCGTCGCACGTGAACGGCTGGGTGAAGCCTTGCTCAAAGCCGCAAACCCCGCTGCCGCCGACCTATTGAAGAAGGCCGCGCACGATCTCGAGACGCAGCTCGGGGCGGATCATCCCCAGACTCTGCGCGCCAGGGCCGCGCTGGCTCGAGCCTAACGCTCGCCCCCGTAAGCCCCCTTGCAGACATCGGGGCGGCGCACCGCGTACACTGGCGCGTTCGCCTCGAGCGCAGGGTATCCATTGATGGTCGGAATTTCTCGCCTGGCCTGGGTCGCCTTGCTGGCCTTTACCTTGTCGCTGCCGGCCGTGAGCGTGTCCGCGCCTAGGCCCGAGCGCGCCAAAGATCAAGAATGGCGCTACTACGGCGGCGATGCGGGCGGTCAAAAATACTCGACGCTGACCGACATCAATCGCGGCAACGTCGCCGCGCTGGCGCCGGCTTGGCAGTGGCAGACCGGCGAAGCACCGCTGCCCCAATACTCGACCTCTCCCGGCATGTTCGAAGCAACGCCGCTCATGATCGGCGGAGTGCTTTACTTGAGCACGCCCTACAATCGCGTGATCGCACTGGAGGCGGCCTCCGGCCGTGAGCTCTGGTCGTACGATCCGAAGGCCTATGAACCCGGGCAAGTGCCGAACGGCACCGGCTTCGTGCACCGTGGAGTGGCCGCATGGCGCGACTCGCGCAGCCACGCGCTGCGCATCCTCATGAATTCGCGCAGCCGGCTGATTGAACTCGATGCAACCAGCGGTCTGCCGGTCGCCGCCTTCGGCGATCACGGCAGCGTCAATTTGCTGGATGGCTTGCAGTGGCCGGTCAACCCCAAGCACTACACGAATACTTCACCACCCCTCATCTTCGGGGATCTGGTCATCGTCGGGAACGGCGTCGCCGACCGGCTGATCTACCGTCACGATCCTCCCGGCGATGTGCGCGCCTTCGACGCGCGCAGCGGACGGCAGGTGTGGAGTTTCCATACGGTGCCCTGGGAGGGTGAATCCGGCAGCGAGACCTGGGTCGGGAATTCGAATCGCTACACGGGACACACCAACGTGTGGGCGCCGATGACTCTGGATGAGCGCCGCGGGCTTCTCTATTTGCCGGTGAGCACGCCCAGCAATGATTTCTTCGGCGGAAATCGCCTGGGTGCGGATCTCTACGGCGATACCCTGGTTTGCCTCGATGCCAGGACCGGCGTGCGGCGCTGGCACTATCAACTGGTGCATCACGGCTTGTGGGACTACGACCCGCCGGGACCGCCGGCGCTCATCACTATTTTGCACAACGGCCGTCGCATCGATGCGGTGGTGCAGCTGACCAAGCAAGGCTATGCGTTCGTCTTCGACCGCGTGTCAGGCGCGCCGGTGTGGCCCATCGAAGAACGCGCCGTGCCGCCCAGCGATGTGCCCGGCGAGCAGGCCTGGCCCACTCAACCGGTGCCCGTCGGTCTGCCGCCGCTGCTGCCGCAGGGTGTGTCCTTGGACGATGCCACGGACCTCACGCCCGAGTTGCACGCCGCCGCCGTGGCGGTGCTGCAGCACGTGCGCATCGGTCCGCTGTACACGCCGCCGAGTCGGCAAGGCACCGTGGTGCGCCCGGGTCTTGACGGCGGCGCCGACTGGGGCGGCGGCGCCTTCGATCCTCAGACCGGCATTCTGTATGTCAAAGTGAACGACGATCCGGCCCTGGTGTTTCCGGACCTCACCGACGCAGACGGCAGCGTACCGGCGGTGGGGCCCAACGATGCCACCGACGAGTCGCTGTTCCTCGAGCACCGCATTCCGGTGTTGAAGCCGCCGTATGCCTACCTCGATGCGCTGGACCTGAATCGAGGCACGATGCTGTGGCAGGAGCCCTACGGCGACAACCTGGCCGTCCGCCATCATCCGGCACTGGCACACGCGACGCTGCCGGCAAAGCTCGGCGCGGTCGGGAATGGCGGACTGCTGATCTCAGCGGGCGGCCTGTTGTTCGCCGGCAGCGGCGATCATGCGTTTCATGCCATCGACAAGAAAACCGGACAGGATCTGTGGTCATATTCCACCGGTGAGCTAAGAACCAACGGCTCGCCCATGACTTACCGCACGCAGGGGCGGCAGTTCGTCGTGATTGCCGTCGGGGGCCCTGGAACCGGAGCGGCCTTGCTGGCATTTGCCCTGCGAAGCACGCCGAGCGCGCGGCAGGCCGCGCCCACCGCACCCAGTGTCCCGGCCAAGCTCGATGTCGAACGACTGTGCAGCCAATGCCACGCCTTTGACACCGTGACACGCACCCGCCGCACGCGTCCACAATGGCGGGCGCAGGTCGAAGCCATGGTGGCGAAGGGCGCGCAGATCTCGGATGACGAATTTGACCCGGTGATCGACTACCTCGCCGCCCACTACGGGCCCACCCCTCCTCCTTAAGACCCATGTCCCGCACTGGCCCGCCGGCGTCGCGAATCTTGCTCAAGGATTTAAATTCCTCGCAGTACTCACGGCTGTCTGAACTGCTGGACGAATACCCTGACCTCTCAGACGTTGACCGCGTCTCCTGGTTCGAGGGATTGGAGCACAGCGACCCGGCCGTGGCCGCGGTACTCCATGATTTGATCGCAGCCCAGGAGGCCTGCGAGGCGGAGGGCTTTCTGGTGCGGCCGGCGCCCTTCGCCGGCGAGTTGGCCTCGCTCGGCTTTGCCGACACGCGACTCGTCGGCAAACAGTACGGTCCCTATCGGGTGCTGTCGCTGCTCGGACGCGGCGGCATGGGCAGCGTGTGGCTGGCAGAACGCGTCGATGGCTTGTTCGAGCGTCAAGTCGCCCTGAAGCTCATCCATCCCGCCCTCATCGGCCGGGTGATGACTGAACGCTTCACCCGGGAGCGGGAGATTCTCGCCAGCCTCAATCATCCGAATATCGCGCGGCTGTCCGACGCCGGTTTCTCGGAAGATGGTCAACCCTTTCTCGCCCTCGAATACATAGCGGGCACGCCGTTCACGACCTACTGTGACAACCGCGGATTGCCGGTGCGTGAGCGCTTGCAGCTGTTTCGCCAGATCTTAAGCGCCGTGCAGTATGCGCACGCACACCTGGTCATTCATCGCGACCTCAAACCGTCCAACATTCTGGTGACCGACGCCGGCCAGGTTCACCTGCTCGATTTTGGAATCGCGAAATTGCTGACCGAAGGGGATGCCGGCGCACTGGAGCTCACCCAGATCGGCGGCCTTGCCCTGACGCCCGACTACGCGGCGCCCGAACAGATTTCCGGCGCCGCGATCACCACCGCGGCGGATGTCTATTCGCTGGGCGTGATGCTGTACGAGTTGCTTTCAGGCCAGCGGCCGTATCAGCTGGCGCGTGAGACTCGCGGCGCGCTCGAGGAGGCCATCCTGAAGGCGGACCCGGTGCCGCCCAGCCGATGGATGCTCTCGGACGCCGCGGCGCAGGCACGCGGCACGACCCCGAAAAAACTCGCGCGCCTGCTCAAAGGCGACCTCGACACCATCGTCATCAAGTCCCTGAAGAAGCGGCCGGCCGAGCGTTACGCCTCGGCCAACGCCTTCGACGAAGACATCGGGCGATATCTGCGCGGCGATGTGGTCCTGGCTCAACGCGACAGCGTCGGCTATCGGGCCCTGAAGTTTTCGCGGCGCTATCGGGTGGCGATTGCCGCGGCCGGCACGCTCATTGTCACGCTGGCCTGCGGGCTGGCCGCGACCACCTACGAGGCCCACGTGGCCTCGGTGCAACGCGATGCGGCTGTTCAGGCACAGTTGCGATCATTGACTCAAGCGGCGGCCGCGCGCTTGGGAAACGCCGACATCTCGAGCGCGATGAATGTGATTCTCGAGGTGCTGCCGCAGCGCGACGCACGGCGTGCCTACACCCCGGAAGCTCTGAGTGTTTTTCAGCAAGCGCGCGCGACGGACGCGCAAGTGATGACGCTCACGGGGCATTCGGACCGCGTGCGGTCGGCGGTGTTCTCCGTCGACGGCCGGCGCGTCGTCACGGCCTCGTGGGACAAGACCGCGCGAATTTGGGACGCGGCCACCGGTGTGGCGCTCACCTCGCTGGTCGGGCACACGGACCGGGTGTGGTCGGCGGCGTTTTCCCCTGACGGCCGGCGTGTGGTCACGGCCTCGCACGACAAGACGGCCCGCATCTGGGATGCCGCCACCGGACGGCAAACGGTGTTGCTGGCCGGGCATGCCGACCGGGTCACCTGCGCCGCGTCCCCTCCCGACGGGCGGCGCGTGGCAACGACGTCGTACGACAAAACCGTGCGCCTCTGGGACGCCGACAGCGGCGAGCAGATCCGAGTTTTGACCGGGCACACGGATTTGGTGATGTCGGCCGCCTTCTCCGGCGATGGCAGTCGGCTGATCACGGCCTCGCACGATAAGACGGCCCGCATCTGGGAAGTTGCCACCGGACGCCAGCTGCTGCTGCTGAGCGGGCATACGGACTGGCTCAACTCCGCCGCGTTTTCACCCGACGGGCGGCGGGTCGTCACCGCCTCCTTCGACAAGACCGCAGGTATCTGGGACGCGATGACCGGGCAGCAGCTGCGGCTGTTGAGCGGTCACTCGGACCGGCTATTATTCGCGGGGTTTTCGCCCGATGGGCGCCGCATCGCCACGGCCTCGTACGACAAGACCGCGCGCCTGTGGGATGCGGAGACCGGCAGGGAAATCCTGCGGCTGTTGGGACACACCGCGGAAGTGGCGGGGGCGGCCATTTCGCCGGACGGGCAACGCCTGATCACGGCGTCATACGACAAGACCGCCCGCTTCTGGGACATTGGACCTGGCCGAGAGATCATGCTGCTGGACGGCCACACGGAGCCGGTGGCCTCCGCCTCGTTCTCGCCGGACGGCCTGCGAGTGGTGACGGCGTCCTACGATCGGACCGCCCGGGTCTGGGACGCCGCCAGCGGCCGAGAGCTCATGCGATTCAGCGGACACACCGATCAGGTCGTGAACGCGGCCTTCGCGCCCGATGGCCAACGCATCGTGACCGCCTCGCCCGATGGGACTGCCCGCATTTGGGATACCGGGTCGGGCCGTACCCTGCAGGTGCTCGTCGGGCATACCGATCAAGTGGTAAGCGCTGCCTTTTCGCCTGATGGACGGCGCGTCGTGACGGCATCGCTCGACAAGACCGCCCGCATTTGGGATGCCGCGACCGGCCGAGAGGTCATGCCGCTCATCGGGCATACGGACATGGTGGAAACCGCCGAATTTTCCCGCGACGGCCGGCGCATCGTCACGGCCTCGCACGATCGGACCGCGCGCATCTGGGATGCGGCATCGGGACGAACGCTGCTGGTGTTGAGCGGGCACACGGAACGGGTGGAGTCCGCCGCGTTCTCGCCGGACGGAAGTCGCGTGGTCACGGCATCGGCCGACAAAAGCGCGCGCGTCTGGGATGCGGCCAGCGGGCGGCCGCTTGCGGTGCTGACCGGCCACGCGGATTTGGTGGAGATTGCGGCATTTTCATCCGACGGACGGCGCGTCGTCACGGCGTCCGACGACAAAACCGCACGCATCTGGGAGGTGGCGACCGGCCACGAGCTGTTGGTGTTGAGCGGGCACCGCGATCGCCTGTGGTACGCGGCGTTCTCGCCCGACGGGAACCGGGTGGTGACCGCGTCCGACGATCGGACTGCGCGCATTTGGGACGCCAAGGCGCCGCCGCTCGACGTGCAAATCGCGTGGGCCGACGCGGCGCAGTTCGACCCCTTGTCGAGCGACCAGAGATTCCAACTCGGGTTGCGAGCGCCGGCGGACGAGCGCCCATGGGAAGTCGACTCGTCCCCTTGCGACCAATTGGCGGGGGCGGTCTATGATCCTGATCGACATGCGCCGGGCGTGATGCTCGATCGAATCGTCGCCAATGTTGCGATGGAAGCATGCGCCAAGCAAGACGGAGGCGACCTCGATGCCCGCTCGCAGTATCAGCGGGGCCGCGCCCTGGCGGCGAGCGGGCATTTCGCCGCGGCGAAACACGACTTCGAGGCATCGCTGGCGCGCGGCTATGGCGCGGCCCGCGTGGACTTGGGGTGGTTGCTGTCGCAGCCTTCCGCCGCCCTGCTCGATGTGCCGACAGCGATCTCGCTGTGGGAGTCGGCATGGAACAACGGCCTGACGATTGCCGCATTCGAATTGGGAACTCTTTACGAGCATGGCGTGAGCACGGCCGGCGCCAATGCTGGGGTGGTGCTGCCCGCGGACGCAGCCCGCGCCCGGACTTGGTACGAGAAGGCGGCCGCGGCCGGCGATCCCAATGCACTCGCACGCATGGCGGAGTACGAGGACGGCGCGGCCGTGGCGGCACCTGACCGGGCCCAAAGGAATTCGCGCTTGCTCGAGGCGCTCACGCGCTACGCCGCGGCGGCGGAGCACGCCCGACGGGAGGATTGGCCGGACGATATCTGGCGGAATTGGCGCTACCGCCGGGCGTCCCTTGCACGCCTGCTGGCACGGGACGGCATGACAACGGAGGTGGCCCGTGCCTATGAAGGTGTCACAATGGGCAATGCAGACCATCACCCCGTCGCGCGATGAATAAGATTACGCCCCGAGCCTTTCGCAATGCCTTCGTCTCCGTCATGCAGTCGGAGCAGGAGGGATTTCGTGCCGCTGTCGGTTACGAAGCGAAGTCGTACTATTTCTTCATGCGAACCACGATTTATCCCCGGGTCGCCCGGCAATTGGGATTGTTGTCGTGGAACAAGGAGTACTACACGCTGGACGGAATGCTGTATGAAGAGCGCGGGCTGGACGAGACCGGAAAGTACGCCACCTATGCCAATTGGATTTCGGTGGCCATCGAGCACGAGATCGACGGCTCCCGTGCCTTCGAGAAGATGAACAAGCTGCAGTCCTTCAATGCGGCGCTCAAGGTATTGATCACCTACGCCACCGACGGCCGCGCCTCCGACACCCTCCTGCACAAGTACGAGGCGCTGATCAAGGCCTCAGACGTATTCAATGATGTCGCCACTCTGCGTCAGCAACTCGTCATCTTGGCAACCCCCAAGACCGCTCGTGATTGGCGCTTTTACGCCTACGAGAACGACGGCTTCGTCCTCATGCTGCCGGGCTGAATAGGAACGCAGAGCTGGCCGCTATGTGCTACCAGGCCGTAAGACTGCGACGCCTCAAGGAAATGCAGGAGTCTTGCCACCAATGGCCGAGTTCGTGCACGGATGACCCAGTGATGCACGGAGTCTTCAAACGCCTGTTCTGGCGAACGCCCATTGTTGAGCAGCGTCGCGAGACGCGCGAATCGCGCCTGTTGTTCCTCGCTTAGCGCCGACCAGGCGGCAATGTGCACGACGTTCTCGTCGTTCTCGTATCTGCCGTACGACGGCGGATTGTCCAAGACGATCGCAGGCGGCGGCAGGCGCGGACGAAATCCCTCGGCTTTGATCTGGCTGACAAATGCATCGCGCAGATCGGTTAGTCGCGACACCAGGGCGGATGCATCGTCGGTTGCATGGGCGCCGCCGCTGACGAACGTCAGGATACAGGCAAAGGGGCCGACGATTTTGTGCATTTTATCCCCGAAAGATTCCCGCCCGAACCACCCGAGCCACCGCTCGCGGCGCGCCCTCAACCGTGCGCGGCGTCCCGGCACTTGAACATCTCGATGGTGGTGGTTTTTTGGTTTGCCATTCGATAGATGTTCACGATGTCGTTGCCCAGCAGCAGTTTGATCCCGTCGAGCTTGAAATAGGCGCCGTACAACGAGTCCTTGTTGACATCGTCCGTCTTCGCCCCCGGCATTTGCTTTTTATACCAGGCCTCGACGTCCGCCAGTGCGTCGGGGGTGTCGCCTTGGTAGTGCGTGCAATGTTGCCCGTTGGGGATGCTGCGGTAAGTCGCATCCATGGTACCGCCGCTATCATGCGGATACGTCGGCAGGCCGGTGGTGTTGTGGTCCGCCGCGAAGCTTAAGGCGGCGAACGCCAGGCCGGCGAGCGTGGCGATGACGGATCCAGGTGTTCTCGTCGGGCGTGTCATCGGTACTCCTCTCCTTCTCGATGGTTCCTGATCATGAATAACCGAGGAACGGCGGCGATCCCGCCACCGCGCCCGGCACTCGAAATACCCGTCGCTAAGGCGGGATTCACCGCGCTTTCTGGTTCTTAAAGGAAAAGGAGGCACGGTGAACAATTCATTCAAGATCAAGCTTTGTGTGCTGGGATGGCTGCTCGTCGCTGCAGGCGGCTGCGGCCGCTCGAATCCCCCCACGGCCCCGACTTCCACCTCGCCGGGCGCGAGCGCCGCTGCGCCGGCGCCCTCCTCGAATGTCCTGAAAGGCTCGGCCCAAGTGACCCTGCGGCCCGAGGTCAAAGTCATGGAAATGAACGACGCGCTGCGGGCGCTCAAGGGGCAAAGCAGCGACGGCAACGGTTTTATCTTCGACTCCAAGTACTCCCCGGCAGCGGCGCTCAAAGCCGGCGATGTGTTGTTCATCAAGAATCTGCTGGCGCGCAAGGTGCTGGCCAGCGATGCCACGCCCGACGGCATCGTGGTGCTCACGCAGGGCGCTTCGCTCGTGGACGTCGTCAAGGACGGACACATCGCGATGAATGCCGCCATGCACTTCAAAGCGGGCGCCAAGACCGCGGGCGCGGCACATCCCATGCTGGAATTCTGGCGTGCAGTGATGCCGGGAACCGCCGCGATGGCGCAGGATTCGGGGTGGAGCAACAACACCCGCAATCCCTCCTTGCCCACGCCGACGCCGGGGGTCGGCAACAATGGACAGACGGGTCCCAGCGCCGGTACGCAGATCAGCAACGCCCTGAACAATCCCTATCTCAAGCCTTTCAAGGGCACTATGCAGGACTGGGACATCGAATGGGACGCAACGCCCGCCGACGGCAAGCTCAACCTCAATCTCACCATGTCGAAGAACGTCAACGGCATCGTTGCGAAAATCACCGGCACCGGATATCTGGCGGACTTCGAGTTCGTCAACGACATGAGCATCGGTTCATCTCCCTCATCGGCGGTCAGCGCCTTGAAGCAGGCCGCAGGCCAGTTCAAGAACATCAACGGCGCCATGGACTTCACCTGGGAGATCGGCAAGAACACGCCGGGCCCCGGCGGCGAGGCGCAGACGATCAAATTGCCCGGAGCAATTTCGGTCTCTCTGGCGCCCCTGCTCGAGGGCCTACCCCTCACCCTGGAGGTGAGCGCAGCCGTCGAGCCGCACCCCATGCTCACCTCGGGCAATCAATACAGCAAAGGTTCCTTTCACGTGACCTATGACGGCTACCAGAGCTTCAAATTCAACAACGGCAGCCTGGATGCGGATGGCCCCATGAGCGGCGAGCCGACGGCGGACGTGCCGCGCAACCTCTCGGCCGTGGCTCCCTTCGGTGTGGTCATTGGCTTTGCCGCGCCGCGCATCGATCTGGTGTTCGGAGGCGTCGACCTGATCGAGTCGGAGGAGCTCCATAAGGCGGCGGAATGGGCCGACAAACTCATCGCGGCCGCCGGCAAGCGCCTCCTCACCCCGGCGAGCTATCAGACGTACCAGGATTCCGGATTTTCCATGTCAGGCGCCGCCAGCGCATTCGAACACACCAATGCGACGCTGTCGCTGCGGGTGATTACCTCCTCGACCATGACGGAAGGCGGTGCCTCACAGATCACTCCCTGCTCGAAATCCACCATCGACCTCAGCGTCTATGTGGGCGCATCCGCCCAGGCGTTGGGGCTGTCGGGCGGCAGCACCTCGAAGCGCGTCATGGACAAGACTTTCGTGCATATCCAGCCGCCGGGAACGCAGCTCTGCACCAATCTTTAGAACGGCAACAGCGTTTGCGTCTCGCCCTCACCCCGGGCGATCAATGCACCGGGGGGCGTGCCTTGTTCAACCCAGGCCTCGATGGCCGCTTGCCAATCGACATTGGTCGGCGCATCGCCGCCGCCGCAGTGAAGCATTCCCGGCACCATGTAGAGGCGGTAGAAGTCGTCTATCTTCCCCATGGCCGCCGCCACGCGCGCGTGATAGTCGAGCGAGTACCCCGGCGGAATGCCGGGATCGTTCCACCCATGGTATTGAATGAGCTTGCCGCCGCGCGCCTTGAACGCGGACAGATCGGGGTCGTCGGCATCCAAAATCGACGCGTAGCGCAGTTCACCGCGCGCAATGTCCCCCGCCGTCACTTTGGCGAGGTCGAGGTGCGGGTCATGCATCACCATGTTCGCCATATAATTCCAGGTGTAGCCAAGGCCCGCCGGCTTTTGACCGTCGTCCGTTCCCATGAGCCACACATCCCAGCTGCCTTTGACGGCTTCGGCCCCCGGCAGTACTCCATATAGCGGAGCGCCCTTCGCAGGATCTTTTTGTTCCTGATACATCAATTGAGCAGTCTCAACTTGTGCATCGGTGAAACACGTGGCGGTTGCGGCGCCGGTGCATTTCAGCGACTGCAGGTCCGGCCGGCATTGGCGCGGATCCTGCAAGTAGCGGGCGCCATTGCCGCAGGACTTCAGCACCAACGACTGCAGCGCCGCCAACCGGGCGGACGACAGATGACCTTCGGCCGAGGTGAGCTGCGCGCTGCGTAGTGCGCCGCTGCTCAACAGCCGGGTCATCGCGCTCGCCGGCGCGCCGGCGACGATCCCGTCGAAGTAACGGGGAAAACGCTGCGCCATCATGAGCGCCTCGCGGCCGCCGTCGGAACAGCCGACGAAATAGGATTTGACCGCGGCCTTGGACTTGAATCGCTGGATGATTAATTTTGATGCCAACGTGGTTTCGCTGATCGCACGCCAGCCGAAGTCCTTGATCTTCTCTTCATGATTGAGTGCCCAGCTGGCGTCGACATTGTCGGTCGATTGATGACCGTCGTCGGTGCCTGCGACGGCATATCCCAACAGCAGGGCGCGCAGCATCCGGCTGTAGGGCATTGCGCCGGCGAACCCACCATTGCCCACCTGTTCGAATTTGCCGTTCCATGCCGTACCTAACGGAATCCACACTTCAATCCGGATATCGGAGTCCGCGCTGGGTTTGGCGGTCACCCGCACCCGGCAATGGACGATGGTCGTCGCGCCTTCGGTCGACAGTTGTTCGGCGCTGGTCACGGTTCCATGGGGAAGCGTCATCGCGGCGAGCTTGCCGCAGTCCTCGGCCCGTGCCGCACAGGCCAGCATGAGCGCCGCCGCGCCAGCCATTATTCTAAGTGTCTGCAAGGCTCTCTCCCGTCGATCGAACGCCCGCTAGGACCGGGGCAACAACGATTTGATCTTCGATTCCAGTTGTTCCAGATTGAGGTCACCCTGATACCGCTCGACGATGCGCCCGTCCGCATCGATCAAGTAGCTCAGGGGCAACCCCAGCACGCCGCCGTATCGCTCGCCGAGCTCGGCATCGCCCATGACGACGGGGTAATTGAGGTGGTACTTCTCGTACACTCGCTTGACCGGCGCGGCGCTATCGTCCATGGAGACCCCCACGATCTGTAGTCCGGCGGGACCGTAGGTTGTCTGCCAGGCCGCGAATCGCGGTATTTCAGTCAGGCAGGGACCGCACCAGGTCGCCCAGAAATTCAGCAGCACGAGCTTGCCCCGATAGCGGCCCAAAGTCAGCGAGTGTCCCTGAAGGTCGGTGCGGGTGAAGTCGGGCGCCATTCGCAGGGTACCGCCGCCGGCGAGCGCGGGGGTCGATGGCATCGACAAGACAGGCGCCGCCAGGGCAACAGCCGCGAGAATGGCGCGCATGCCGGTCATGGCTCAAGGACCCTTGGCCACCGGGTAGCCTTGATTGACCCAATTGTCACCGAAGTTATCGGCGATATAGAGAACCTTCACCCGGGAAAAGCCCAGGCCGCGAAGCGTGTCGTAGGCAGCGGCGATATTCGGGCAGTGGCTCCAGGGACAGCAACCGCAATACAGAATTATCGCGCTGTCCTTGCTCAACTTCGCAACGCGCGTGCGCAATTGCGTGAGACCCGCATCCTCACTCGCCGCACCGACGTATTCGGACTGCGGAATATGTGCCTGCACGTAGAGCGTGCGAAACCCCACCTGCAAGATCAGCGGCTGCGGCGCGGATGCATTGTTCAGGCTGGCTGCCAGATCGGCCGGCTGCAGCAGATCGGCTTGAGAGATGGACGAGGCCGGTTTGTGGTCAGCCCACGCATAGCCTGCCTGGGCCAAGAGAACGACTGCGAAGGCCACCCCACGGAAGGGTTTCATAGCGATGAGTGTCATGGTGAGAGCTCCGGAATGAGAGTCAGGAGCATAGCGCGAAAGTTAACGGCGTTCAGCTCACGCCATGCTTTTGGGCGGCAGATGTCCTGCGGCCTCGATGCGCAGCCAACTGTGAAACGCAGCGACTTTTGGCATGCTGCGGTGTTTGGGCGGGCAAACAAAATAGTAGTCGCGCCCGTAGGGTATGACCTTCGTACTGGCCACGGCCAGTCTGCCGCGGCGGATCTCGTCCGCGACCAGGCTCCAGCGCGCCAGCGCCAGTCCACCGCCGGTTTCGGCGGCGCGCACGACCGCGGCCGAATCGTCGATGCCGATGCCCGACGGCGGCAAGTCGAGCAGCCAGTCGCTCCACGGTTCCGTGAAACTGTGCAGCAAACGATAGCGTTTAAGGTCGCTGTGATCGTTCACGGGCCCATACTTGGCCAGCAACGCCGGCTGGCAGACCGGCACCAACCACTCAGCCATGATTTTTTCGCAGTACAGTCCGGGCCAGCCGCCGCCGCCGAGACGGATCGCCGCGTGCACCTCCGACTTGCGAAAATCGACCAGAGCCGTTGAGGTATCGATGCTCAGATCAATGCCGGGATGCAAAGTCTCGAACTGCGGCAGTCGTCCTATTAGCCATTGGGTGAGGAATGACCCCAGCACACTGATGCGCAGCGGCCCCTGGCCTCGGACCGCACGTGCGTCGTCAATGGCATCCTGCAGGGAGGTCAATCCGTGCCTGATCTTGGGCAACAATTGCGCGCCCTGCGCCGTCAACTCGATCAGGCGGCCCTGCCGCCGAAACAGGGACAAGCCGAGGTATTGCTCGAGCGCCTGGACTTGCATGCTGGCGGCGCTCACCGTCACCCCCAGCGATTCGGCGGCACGCGTAAACTGCAAGTGCTCGGCGACGGCGACGAATACGCGAAGACTGCCCAACGGCAGCCTTCGAAAAGCATCTCGGGGCGGGCTCGGACGGCGCCGTGACGCGCGTGCGGGCGGCTTTGCTTTACTAGCCAGTGAGCACCCCCATGAATTCTGCGTTACTGCGATGCCAAGGTCGTCGGGTTTGGATCTCGCGGTGCTTTCCAGCCGCGAATCCGTTGCCAATGATAGGCGCTCAAGGTTCGATTGTGCACCTGCTTCACGGCATCCGCGACGGCATGATTGAAGCACTCATCCCAGTACTGCTTGCGCTCGAAATCGCGGCTCTCCAGCGTGTGGCAAACTTCGCGCGCGGCGCCTCGGATACGCCCATAGAGACCGGCAACACCCGCCGGGGTATTCAAGTTGAGATCGTGGTATCGCACCGTCACGGAGGGTGCCGACTCGTCAACGACGGCAGCGGCGGCGAGATCCGCCAGCAGCAGCGACGGTGTCCCGGCCAGTGCGATCACGGCAAGTATACGGGCAATGGATCGATGTGAAATAGGCATGGCAGCTCCTGTGTCATTTCCATATCCACCCTTTGTGGACGGAAACAGCATGGCAGCCGCCGCGGCGCGCTGATTTCGAACTACTGTGCGTCGATTCAGATCTGCTTAACACGAAGGAGTAGAATCCGCGATTCCAACGGAGACCCCATGAGCCGACTATACGATGCACCTCATCGCGCCCTGCAGGACAGCCAGGGCACTCGGGCACTGGCGGACCGAATCGAGTCGCGCGCCTGCAAAACTGAATTCGGCGGCGAGGAAAAAGGCTTCATCGAGAGCCGCGACCTGTTCTTCCTGACGACCATCGACACGAGGGGTCGGCCGACCGTGTCCTATAAAGGCGGCGCCCCGGGCTTCGTGCGCGTGGTCGACCCGGTCACCCTGGCCTTCCCCAGTTACGACGGCAATGGCATGTACCTGTCCCTGGGCAATCTCAGTGCCAATCCGCAAGTCGGGCTGTTGTTCATCGCCTTCGATCGGCCGCACCGGCTGCGCGTGCAGGGCACGGCCCGCTTGTCGCGGGCTGATGCGCTGATGGCGGAGTACCCCGAGGCTGAATTCATGGTGCGCGTACGGCTGAGTGAGCTCTGGGTCAACTGCCCGCGTTACGTCCACCGCTATGAGAAGCAGCAGACGTCCCGCTATGTGCCGCAGCCGGACCGGACGACGCCGCTCGCGGAATGGAAACGAGTCGACCGAATCAACGACGTACTGCGCCCGCAGGACGCCGAACGGGCGCAGCAGCTAGGCCTGATCAGCGAAGAGGACTGGATAGCGAAGGTCAAGGCGGGAGATCCGACCGCCTGACGCCCAGCGATCAGTAATTCAAATTCTCGAGGTACGAGGCGATCTTTTGCTCCCGATCTTTGAAGACGGGGGGGATTTGCAGACGGCTGCCGAGTTCCTCGTATCGTTCGTCGATCAAAAATCCCTCGGGTTTGGACACCGTCGCTTCGAATAGAGCGCCGGCGGGTGTCCGCACATAAATCGAATCGAAGTAGCCGCGGTCCTTGCGATCGGACGTGTCGGTGAAACCCAGTCCCTCGAGGCGGAATTTGACGTTGCTTTGGACGTCGAGATTCTCCACCTTGAATGCACAATGATGCACGACACCTTCCCCGTAGGCCCAAGAACCTTGCGGAAGGTCTGGCTCCAGGAGAAAGTCCACGATGCAGCCGCTGCCGCCGGATCCAACCTCGTAACGGATGCAACTCCCGTCGACGCGGCGCTGCTTGCCGCTCCATCCGTACTGCATGAACTCCTCAGAACTCTCGGCATCTCTGATGGACACGGTTATTCCGTGCGTGCCGCGAATGCCGAATTCAGCCGGAATTTGCCCCTTGGAATAGGGGCGGCGATTGTCATCATCGACCGCGACCATCGCGTAGCCGATGCCGCAGGGGTGACTGAACGACAGCATTCGCTCCCCAAATCGTTCGCCCTGTCGCGTCTCAATGCCGTGCTGCTTCAGGCGGTCTTCCCAGAACTGCATCGAGGACCGCGGAACGGACAATGCCAGCGTCTTGATCTGTCCCGTCCCGGGGCGGGCTTTGCGGCCGGATTGCCGCATGGGAAAGCAGGTGATCAGCGTGCTTTCGTCGCCCAGATCATTGCCGTAGTAGAGATGATAGATGGGTTCATCGCCATCGTAGAGCGCGGTCTTTTTCACGCTCTTGAGTCCGAGCACCTTGGTGTGAAAATCATAGTCTTCCTGCGCAGTGCCGACGCTGAGCGTGATGTGATGGTGTTTCAAGATATGAGGGTTCGGTTCCATCATTGCTTCCTCGAGTTGTATTGATGCCTGCGCACGCGCGATTTCACTCGCCTGCTCATACTACTCGCTTGGGGGGAAGCCAGAAGATAATCCAGCCGCTTCAACTAGTTACGGATTGTTACCACTGATAGTTGAAAGAAAGCGCCAGGACGCGCTGAGTCCTGCGTTCAACCAGGGGGCTGCGAGAGGCGGTACCTCTGATTTGACTGATCGCGGTGTCCAAATTGATCAGCCAATGCTTAGTGAAGAACTTGGTGGCGCTGAAGCCGACGCCCGCAGCGCTAGTGCCGGCATGCGAGATGTCATAAACCGGGTGTCCGGAGGCCAGCGACTGCTGCTGCGTGACCCCATAGAGGTTCTGCAAGTAATGTCGGGTCGCCAGGGTAATGGACGGTCCGGCGAACATGACAAACGTCTTCGAACTCCCCGGAAGCGGTATATAGACCCCGGCGTCGGCTATGCCGGCGTCGACACCACCGTAGAATTCTCGGGCATCGACCCGCATGATCAAGGGGAATTTCTTGGAGAGCACCCAGGACGCGAACACCTTCGCGCCGGAGGCCGCCGCGATATCGCCCATACCGCGCAGATTGGAATAGTCGTCCCGCATTTTGCGTCCCAGGTCGTAGGTCAGGGCAACACCGGCCTGAAAATGATCGGCGTGCAGCAGGTTGTAGCCGATGCCGTCTCCCGTGGCGATAAATGCCTTGTTCTTATATTGAATGTTGATCACCGGGCCGCCCTGCACCCGATAGGCGCGCGCCCCGTCATACACCGGCTGTACCTCCGTTGCCAGTCCGAGTACGGTCCGAAACCGTGGGAGGTCGGGTTCGAATAACTTGGCCAAGATCACGCCGCCCGAGTACTGCCACTCCTGCAGCGGCGATGGGGTTTGCGCCACGGCGGCGCGGTCGTTGCAAGTGAGCAGCATCACCGCAAGGAAATGCAAGCCAACCGAGGTGCCTACGTTTCTCGTCGCCCTCAATGGATGCGGCCAATGGTTATCTGTGTGATGGTGTCGCGCGACATGAATGAAATAGGACTTTTACCGGTACACGTGTCTCCCAAGGATTGATCTTGGTATCCCGTCCTGGTGTGAGTCTGTAGGAATACGCCGTATACCGACGTGGTTGCCAACCTACCGAGATAGCACGAGAGCCGCCGGCTACACGCGTCTTTTGAACAACACCTTCCACTGTCGCCGGGCGGAGGCATCGTCCCCGCGCGTTTGAGCCTCCAGGGTGGCCTGTGCCTGATCGGCGGCCGCTTTCACCGAATCGCACAGGCGCTCGCGGGCTCCGAGCGACGAGCTTGCGACAATAACGCCTGACCCCCCGGCGGGGTCCAGCAGACCAGGGACCTCCCGGCGCACCAGCACGTTGAATAGCTCTCTCAGGCAATCACCGTAGGACCTAACCCCCGACGCGATTCCGGAGGTGGCCAGCATCATGTCGATGTACAGGCTCGAGATTCCACCGGGAGGAGCCACGACTATGCCCCACGTCTTCACCAGCCTCGAGATTGCCCGCAATTTCCCGCCCGATCGCAGATTGGCCTGTGAGAACAGCGCATCGTGGCATTGCGGACTGACGTCGACCCACCGGAGGTCCGCACCCGGCACCGAGTAGCGGGGATAGCGAGTCGTTCGCCGTACGGTAAATCCCGGCAACACATCCAGCGTGTGAATGGCGCCCCTGAAAGAGAGTTCCACCGCCCGCCCGTCGCGTCGGATCGTGGCGGTGCAGTGTTGGTCGCTCAAATCCTGCGCCATTCGTTGAATGATCATCCCGGGCGCGACCCGTCGACCACCCCATGTCGCCCATTCTCGCGGCAGCACCGCAAGAATATCGACGTTGCTGTGAACCGCGATGGCCGTACCGCGGCTATAGCTGCCGATCGGCACCAATCTGCAACGCGGGAACGCCTTGGCCATGCGCCGCTCGAGCGCCGCCAAGCGATCGCGCGCCCACAGCATTTCCGCTGCGTCAGGTTGCACCCTGTCGGCGAGTCGGCTCAATGCGGCGTTAGGATTCATCGGCTACCGGCGTAGCAGACGCGCTCCCTATTGCGCGGCGGGTGCCGCGGCGACGGACTCGCTGGACACGCTGAATCGAATGCGTCCGTGCAACACGATGGAATCGTGGGTGAAAACACTCCAGTCGAGCACATAGTTGCCAGCCGTCAGTGAGGGCGCCGGTATTGTTATCGTTTTCACGTCGCTGTGCGGCAGCTTGTGCAGCGCTGTCTCCTTGTCGTTGTCCTTCTTGATGAACGCCTCGTGCAGCGTTACCGGCTCGGTGAATTCGAGGACGAAGGCGGATGGCGGCGTGCCGGCGACACTGCCGTCTTCAGGAGTCGATTTGACGAGCTTGGCGTGCGCGGCATAGGCGGAGCTGGCTGAGAATAGACCGATCCACAGGCACACAAGGAGCAATTTCTTCATTGTAATTTTCCCTCAGTAGACCGTCCGCCGTGTCCAGAGAGTAGTTGGGAGAGAGCGAGAATGTCGATCGTACGGAGGTTGTTGCACGCGGCCGATTGGTTCGGTACTCCGATACTTTGGTTTACAAGTCGGGGCCGGCGGCGGGGTCAATGCGGCGCATCCAATGCGGCCTCGACGTACTTGATCAGGGTGGGGGCGTCAAAGGGCTTGGTCAGAAAACACGTTGCGCCGCCGCGCATGGCCTGCGCTCGGACCACTGCCTCCGGAAACGCGGTAATGAACACGAACGGCACCGTGCTTCCGCTGGCGCGAAGCAAGGCTTGCAGTTCGATGCCGCCCATGATCGGCATTCGGACATCCGTGATCACGCACGCCGCGTCGTTCAGCTCGGCCGACTGCAAGAAGTCGTCGGCCGACGCAAACGTACGTACGGCGTAGCCTCGCGATCTCAGGAGACTGTCGGTCGCCAATCGAATGGATGCATCGTCGTCAACGACGGCGATCAACGCAGGTCCTGATTTGCGCGGGCGGCTCACTCGATACATCGTAGCGCCGACCCAGGTCGGCCTGCGCGGCTTAGGAGTATCGGAGACGTAATACTTTGGTTTAGCCGCGCCCGGGCTTGTCCCGGTGGATTCCCAGGACGTCGGCGATTCTCACCAAATCGGCAATCGATCGAGCCCGCATTTTGCGCATGATGTGCACGCGGTGAACTTTGACGGTGATTTCGCTGACCCCCAAATCCGCCGCGATCTGCTTATTTCTCAGGCCGCCGCTCACCAGGGCCATGATCTGACGCTCGCGGGCCGTCAGCGATTCGTATAAAAGCCGCCATTCCGAGACGGTTGCGTGCTCCGCCCGTCTTTTTCGATCCCCTGCCAGCGCTCGGTTCACGGCATGGATCATCTCCTGATGCCGGAACGGCTTGGTCAGGAAATCGACGGCTCCGGCCTTCATTGCCTGGACCGTCATGGGGATGTCGCCATGACCCGTCATGAATATGATCGGGAGGTGGATGCCCGCCGCCGCCAGATCGGCCTGAAAATCCAGGCCGCTGACTCCCGGCAGCCTGACGTCGAGCACCAGGCAGCTGGGGACGTTCGGTAGTGAGCTGCGCATCAATTCGGCGGTGGATCCAAATACGTTGACCCGCAATCCCACCGACCGGAAAAGGCCCGCGAGGGCCTCGCGCATTGATTCGTCGTCGTCGACGACGAGCACCACGGGTTCGCCACCCTCAGTCACAGCGCCTCCGGCCGGTGCAGGGGCAGAGTGAATTGCACTGCCGCCCCGACAGGCTCGTTTGACGATACCCAGATTTTTCCGCCATGAGCTTGGATGATCGAACGGCAGATCGACAGACCCATGCCCATCCCAGAGGCTTTCGTGGTAACGAACGCATCAAATATCCGGTGCGCGTTCTCAGCCGACAATCCGATGCCGCAATCCATCACGCTGACTTGCACTTGCTGTCCTTCCACTTGCTCCGATCGGATGACCAGCTCGCGCCGTCGGTCGGTGACCGGTTGCATCGCTTCTATACTATTGATGATCAGATTCAAAAGCACTTGCTGAAGTTGAATTCTATCGCCCAGCACGATGGCTGGATCGCTCGACAGCTCCATCCGCTGCGACACCCGATAGCGGAGAAGTTCGTACTCGACGATGCTGATCGCTTCTCCCACGATTTCATTGACGTCGAGCGGCGCCATCCGCGTATCAGTCTTCTTGATCAGCGCGCGGACGCGTCGAATGACTTCCCCCGCCCGATGGCCGTCTCTGACGATCCTCTCGATGGCGGCCCGCGCCTCCTTCAGGTCGGGAAATTCGCGGTCCAGCCAGCCCAAACATGCCTCCGCGTTGGTGACGACGGCGCCAAGCGGCTGATTGACTTCGTGAGCGATCGAAGCGGTCAGCTCGCCCAAGCTTGCGACGCGCATCACGTGCGCGAGTTCGGTCCTGGTGTTTTGCAGCTCGAGTTCTGCCAGCCTGATGGACGTCACGTCCATGATTGCTCCCACAAAATCGACATTGCCGGTTTCACCACGGATAGCCCGGGCCACGACGCGGACGTATTTGACGGTCCCGTCCGGCAACCGCAGTCGATGCTCAAAATCAAAGTCGCGCCGATCAATTGCCGCGCGGCCAATGAGCATCTGAACCAGCGCAAGGTCGTCCGGATGCACTCGAGTGAGGAGCAATTCAATCGTCGGGCGAGTGGTCGAATCGAATCCGAAAATCCTAAAGCCCTCCTCGGACCAGAATATCTCGCCGCTCGACACCTTCCAGCCAAAACTCCCGGTGTGGCTGAGTTGTTGTGCTTCAGCCAGGTAAGTCTCCTGAATTCGACGCAGCGCGTCCTCCACACGCTTCCGCTCCGTGATGTCGTTATTGGTCTCGAGCGTCCCGATCGGCTGCCCTTCATCGCCCCGTTGGACAGACCAGCGGCTCGAGACGGTGACCTGCGCGCCGTCGCGTCTGGTATGGAGCAGCTCTCCTTCCCAATGTCCGCAGCGGAACAACTCGGCCGTTATCTGTTCGAGCGGGGCAGGAAAGACGGTCTGCAGCAGTTGGTGGGCCACTTTGCCCATCGCTTCGTCGGTCTTCCAACCATAGAGTTCCTCGCCGCCGCGATTCCAGTAGGTGATGACATTGGCGAGGTCGCGGACCAGGACTGAATCGCGGGTAAGATCAAGCAATCGAGCCTGTTCGCGATGCGCTTGACCAAGACGCCGCAACCGCCTCACCAGGGTCGTAATCACAATCGAGGTGACCAGAAACGCGGAGAGTGTCGTGAGATCCGGGGAGTTCTCCACCTCGAAGGCGTACAGCGGCTTGATGAAAAAGAAGTCGAGGCAGCCGACGGCGATGACGGGAAAAATGACTGCCGTGACGAAGCTGTCCATCAGCGACAGCAGTACGATGATGATCAAATAGACGCACGCGGTGGTCGCTGAATTCAGGCCGATCAGCGAACAGGCCCACGTCGCAAGGGCCAGGGCGACCGCGCCCGAAAACCACAGTACCGACAAGTACCTCAATTGACCGCTGCGGGGCCACTTCATAGGTGAAAGCACTGGTTGGACCCACGGTCCGACATGCTCATGGGCTCATGAGTAGAGGAGCACCGTCTCGCGCTCGGCGCGCCAACGAATCTCGTCCTGAGCCGTCAGCGCCTCCAAATCAGCCGGCGTCGCCGCCGGATCGTCCACCCAACGGCGCAGCAGATCGCTGCCGTTGATCACGTCGATCGCGGGCCTGTCCTTCTCATACTCGTAGGCGAAGTCGCGCCAGATCTCATGATTCGGTCGCAGCCGCCGCAGAGCTTTGAACGCGAGGGCGAACAATCGCCAAGGCCTGAATCCCTCGTGGTCATAGTAAGCGGAGTCTTCCACATGCACCTGGATGCCGGCGCAAAGCTTCCCCGCATGCTTATGGAACGTGGGCTCGAACCAGCAGGGGCGCAGCTGGCAGCCACTCATCCAGGGCGCCGCGAGCGAACGCATCTCCGCCAGCAGCGCCGGCACATCCAGATCCGGCGCACCTAGCAGCTCCAACGGCCTGGTGGTCCCACGGCCTTCTGACAAGGTCGTGGCTTCGAGCATCACCGAGCCCGGATAGCAACGCGCCATCCAGAGATTGGGGGCGTTGGGACTCGGATTGACCCAGGTGCGACTCCCCAGCGGCCATCCATATCCCGGCGCCGCGTTCGGTTCCCAACCCTCCATCGGCACCACGCGGTAGTCGACGTCGAGATGCAGAGTCCCCACGAACCACCGTGCCAGCTCTCCGAGCGTCAGGCCGTGACGCATGGGCATTGCCCCGGCGCCGACAAAGCTTTCGCAGCCTGCCTTGAGCATCAGCCCTTCCACCGGCCGGCCCACGGGGTTCGGGCGATCCAGAATCCACACGGCCTTGTGCTCCTTCGCAGCCGCTTCGAGCACGTAACGCAGCGTGGTGACGAACGTGTAGATTCGGCAGCCGACGTCCTGAAGATCCACGAGCAGAACGTCGAAGGTGTCCATCATTTCCCGCGTCGGCCGTCGTACCTCACCGTAGAGGCTGAAAACCGGGATGCCGTGCACGGGATCGGTGTAGTCCTGCGACTCGATCATGTTGTCCTGCTTGTCCCCGCGCAGCCCGTGCTGAGGGCCGAATGCCGCGCTCAGGCGTATGTCGCCCAGCGTCGCCAGCGCATCGAGGGAATGGACCAGGTTGCGTGTGACGGACGCGGGGTGCGCCAACAAAGCCACGCGTCGCCCCGCCAGCGGCTTGCGCAGCTCAGGGTTTTCGAGCAATCGGTCGATTCCAAACCTCATGAGCAGGTAACTTCCAGCGCGAATCCGTTGGGGTGATGGAAATCGGGCTTGCCGGGCGGGTGCCGCAGGCCCCAGTAGGAAAGTCTACCATTCTCGTCTTCGATAACCGCGGCCAGCGCGATCCGCCAATGACGGGCGCCACGTAAATCAGCGAGCTGCCCCAGGCGCAGTGTGGACTGGAGCTCGAGCCCATCGTCGCGCCGGCGCACGGAGATGTCCGGAACTTGCCCCACCTCGGCCGGCGACATTCCCTCTCGATAGGCGCTGAACCGATAGATCGCCCACTCGAGTGAGGGCGAGAAATTGAATTCGTGATAGCCGGGCCCATCCGCAGCCGCGACGAAAGCCTCGAAGCACGTGTGCGTCCAAAGGGCATCCGCCCGCCCGCCCGCGCCGGGAGGGCTGACGCGCACGCGGGTCATGTCCGCCTCCAGCGAATACTGGAACACCAAAATGCCGCCCTCCTCCGCTCGCAGCTGCACCCCGAGGCGGCGCACGGCGTCGTTGGGGGTCGACGGGTGGGCAGTCAGCACGGCTGGCTGGGTATTTAGGGGCGACATACGGTCATTGTAGGGGAAACGCCAAGTCGGTAGCTCCGTCACACTTTTGAGTGAGGGCCCTGACGTAATCTCGCGCTATGTGTGAGCGCTACGTGCTTCCTGACCAGGCCGCCGCGGAGCGGGAGTTCCTGCCGGCGCGAGCGTGGTGGAAATTCACGCCCAAATTCAACGTCGCAGCGCAGCAGTACGTGCCGGCAATACGCTGGCACGACAACCAGTCCGAAGCGGTCATGATGCGCTGGGGCCTCATCCCCTCGTGGGCAGAAGGCGAGCCGGCCGGCCCGCCGCCGGTCATCGTGGAGGTCAACGACATCCAGGACTCGCCGATATTCCGGGCACCCTGGTTGAACAGTCAGCGTTGCATTCTGCCGATCGCCGGCTTTTATGCCTGGCAGCTGACGAACGCGAGATACCGGCAACCCTTCTTTATCACCTTGCTCGACCGGTCGGTATTTGGCCTCGCGGCGATATGGGATCGAACAGTCAGCGAAGACGAAGACGACGTCATCGAGAGTTGCTCCATCATTTGCGTGCCGCCGAATGACCTGATGGTAGCCGTTGCCAACACCGACGGCCGGATGCCCGCCATCTTGCGGCGCCGGGACTATCAGACCTGGTTGCGGGGAACTCCCGTCGAGGCGAAGGCTGCGCTGCGCCCCTACCCGCACAAAGCCATGCAAGCGCACGCCGTCAGCCCGCGCATCAACTCCACTGCGCCCGACGACGTCGATTTGATTCGGCAGGCTGGCTGATGGGCGCCTGAATCCGAACCGGGTCCGTATCAGAGGAGGATAGGAGCAGCGAGGTCATATGGTTTGGCAGCGCCGCCATGACCGACAAGAGTTCTTTGGCAGAGGCCGGGCGTGCCAGCAGATATCCCTGCAGGTGAATCGGCGCAAGATCTGCCAGCATGCCTAGTTGCTCGCGGCACTCAATGCCTTCAGCCGTCACCTCCAAACCGATGTTGTGGCAGAGCCCGACAAGAGCCCGGGTAATGGCGGCTGACCGTGCGCTGGTGTGAATGCCGGCAATCAGCGTGCTGTCGAGCTTCACGCGCGTTAGCGGCAGTTTCTCCAGCGACGCCAGCGACGAATAGCCGATTCCAAAATCATCGAGCGCGATAGCCACCCCGCGGTCGCGCAATTGCTGCAAAACCTGGATGGTATCCGCGCCGGTCTGCAACACGTTTTCAGTGAGTTCAATCTCGATACAACGCGCCGGCAATCGATGCTCGCGCAACAGGCTCATCACATGATCGACGAAACGCCTGTCGAGTAATTGGCGCGAGGAGAGGTTGATGGCGACGCGGGCCTCCGGCCATTCGCCATGGTGCCAATGCGCCGCCGTTTCGATCGAGGTGCGGAGCACCCAGTCGCTGATTTCCATGATCAGGCCCGACTCTTCGGCAATCGCAAGGAACTCGCCCGGCGAGGCCAGCCGTCCGTCCGGCAGGCGCCAGCGCAACAAGGCCTCGACCACACGCGTGCTCAGCGTCGTGGCATCGATTTCCGGCTGAAACACCAGCTCGAATTCGCCTCGATCCAGGGCATAGCGCAGTCCTTGTTCGGTACTAAACTTCGCCGATGCCTCCTCCAAGAGCGCGGGACTAAACACACTCAGTTGACTGCGGCCGAGAGCCTTGGCGCGGAACAACGCGGCGTCCGCGGCGCGCAGCAGCGCCTCGGCGTCGCGGCCGTGATCGGGATACACACTGGCCCCCACACTGATGCTGATCATCAAGTCGCGGCCGTCCACCGCCACCGGTTCTTGAAATGCGCAAACCAACTCCCTGCCGATCGTCGTCACACCGTCGAGGTTCACTACACCGTCGCATACGATCGTGAACTCGTCGCCGCCGAGACGCGCCGCAAAGCCGCCGGTTCCGGCGAGTGCTCGCAACCGCTCGGCAATCGCGCCCAGCACGCGGTCACCGAACGCATGCCCGAGGCTATCGTTGATATTCTTGAAGTTGTCGAGATCCACGAAAAACACACCGACGGACGAGAGGTTTGCCTGGGCCCGCGTGATAACGGACTTCAAATGCATGAACAACTGACGCCGGTTTGGTAACTGCGTCAATGGGTCGTGCTCGGCCAAATGCCGCAGCTCGCGCGTGCGTAGGCTCACCGTTGCTTCCAAGCCCTCCTGGTAATTGCGCGCCAGCGCCCGCCCTTCGGCCAATTGGTCGGCCATCTGATTGAATGAAACTGCAAGATCATCCAATTCCCGGATACCGCCGCGCGTCACCCGAACCCGTGCTTCGCCTTTCGCGAGCCGGTGGGTCGCGGCCCTGAGGCGGCGCACGGGGCCCACGACGCTCATGACCGTGTGGATCGAGATCCACAGCAGCAGCGCTAGGACACCGGTGCTCAGCCAGAACATCAGTGTCACGTGTGTAGACTGGCCGGCGGCGGCCGACGTCGTCTCGGTGGTCTGTTCATCGGGCGACTCCGCTTGAGTGCCCGGAGCGACGCTCGCGGCGGGCCCCTCGCGCGCGATCGGCGGCGGTGCAGCCGCGCTCGTCAGTACGGTCAGGTCCTTTGATTCCTTTGCGAAATTATTCTCTAGGGCACGCCGTTGCGTGTCCGTCCGAATGAGAGAATCCTGCAGCGCGGCGATCTTCGCCACGTCAGCATGGAGCTGCGCGACCCAACTCTCGCCTTGAGAGTGCCTCAGAGCCGCATCGTTCGTCCGCAGGCCAGCCGCGAGCGTCCTCTCGCTTGACATGACTGCGTCGAGGGCGCCCAAATCGTAGAGGCCCGCAGTCGGCAGGCTCGCAAAGTCACGCCGGATCTCATCGAGACTTGAATTGAGATCAACCAGCGATTTATGTGCAATCACGCGGCTGAAGATTTTCCAGGATTGGGCCAGTGCGGCTTTTGTGCGTGCATCCAACGCCTCGAAGCAATCCCAAAATTCCTGGAGCACCTTGTGTCGGCCGTCGGCCGCTCGCACCAGCTCCGCACCATGCAGCCGGTAGACCTCCAGGTGCTCGCGCAGCTTTTGCCGGCGCTGGGTCGCCGCCTCCCCGTTGGGCTGCGACACATAGGCCTGCGTTTCTCCTTCCAGCTCGCGGTCTGCAGTCGCCAGTTGCGCATCGCTATCGTCATTGTGGACAGCGAGGCGGCCGCGTATCGCATCCTCGTAGTGGTCGATCGCGGAAATCAGCGACTTAGGGGTCCCCTCCCCGGTCTGCGGCGGCGATTGGCTGGACAACCGTGAGGCAATGCCCGCGGGTAGCCATGAGGCAGGCACAGGAATGCGGATCACCCGCGTGCGCGTGATCAGGATCTCGTGCTCGATCAGCAAATTGGCCGCAACGGCAAGACCCGCCACCGCCGCAAATGCAACGCCGAGGCGTGCGCCGATGCTCCATCGCCAAGCCAGTGAGAACGCGCGCCATCGAAGAGGATTGATACCTCTCTCCCAGTGAATTCCGCCCTCGGATCCACACATGGTACTGAGGCATTTGCAGGGAAACTGAGATGCAGTGACCGACCTTTCGAAGGGGCCTGCGAACGGCGGCGTCCCCGTTGCCGCGTTGGGTACGTTAGCGAACATAATGTCAGCGGAAGCGAGATATTCGCCGTCTTATGTTCGCCAGCGCACTGACCCGGCTGTAGGACGTGTCCTACAGTCCCGCGTCGCACCATCACTTTCCTCGGAGACACCCATGACAGAAGATATCGAGGGCGGACGCGAGATCATCATGGAATCGTCCGGGGACGTTGTCCTAGCGGCCACCGTTGCTCATGATCCGCCTGCTTCAATAGACGAAATCGTCGCACAGATTTGGTCACTTGAAGCCGGGGCCGCGGCGCGCGAGAGCGCAGCGATCGACAGTACCGACAGCGCCGACAAATACAGACTAAGTCTGGAAAGCCGCGAACTGCGCGAGGAGGTTCGTCAGCTCAAACGTCGGCACACTGAATTGATGGCGGGCGAATCAGGCTATCGCATCGACACCCAAGAGTTCATTCAACCCTAGTTGAGAATGGCAGCTAACGAATCGGCCGGCTTTCCCGCCCGATTCCATCATCGTGTCGACGCATTCTTCCGGCAGAGACGAGTGTTACTTCGGGACGATTCTTGCTGGACACGCGGTCATGCTTGATCGCCTGAGGCAGGCATTCCGTGTGATCCGAGTTATACGAGAGAATCGCCGCGGAGATCTCGGCCAGCGACAAGATAGGGTTGCTCATTTCTAGGGCTCCGTGGACATCGTAGCCCAATTTTCTACACGAATCGGATCACGTGGTCTGTTCGCTAAACCGCACACTTGCCTCAACGTTAGGTGCCGGCGCGCCGCTCGAGAATCGCGCGGAACCGATAACGATCGGGATGGTACTTCGTGGTTTCGAGGCTGAATGACAGGCCGTCGGCACGCGTCGTGATGCAATTCATGCACAACAAGCCGCGGCCCGTCGTCACGCCGAGCAGCTGCGCATCCGCCGGCGTCGCATCCACCACCTCGACGAACGCGTCCGCGCGTGTCGGGTAAATGCCCTGCGATTCGAGCGCCGCGTAGATCGATCCGCTGAAATCGAACTTCGGCGGCCACTGCACCCGGCTCGTCGGCATACGCAGGCGTTCGATCGCCGTCGGACGGTCGTCGAGCAGGCGCAACCGCGACAGGTCGAGCATCGGAGCACCCGCCGCCACGCGCAGGGATTCGGATTCATCGATGGTTGCCTCGCGGTAATCGAGCGACAGCACGCGCGAGGTCGCGACCAGCCCGCGTTGACGCGCCATTTGTGTAAATCCCATCAGGGCATTGAGCGGTTCGCTCACCGGGCCGCCGCGCACCTGCCAGCCGCGCCGCTCGTCGGGTTCCAGAACGCCGCGCTTGCCAAGCTCCAGCAACGCCCGCCGCACGGTGAGCCGGGTAAAACCCAATGCCTCGGCCAGCGATCGTTCGGATGCAAGACGCTGACCGGGTTTCAAAACCCCCTGGCCGATCTCGCGCATCAGCACATCCGCGCACGACTCGTACAGGGACCGCGAGTCCAGTTTCCGCGAGGAGGTCCTGGCTGCGGGTTGCTGCTTTCGCGCAATCATGGGATGGCTCTATCTGGTAGTTTATGGTTGCTTTTAGGGATGTGCCGAGGCTACACTCCCGCGATCCCCGATGCAATATGGTCGCTGGCTGCGCCTGCGACCACCATAGAACCCTAAAGTCCCATGGAGCGCGAATAATGTCGGTGACCACGCCGCAGCGAGTGGGAGTCGGGTTGATTGGCTCGCAGTTCATCTCGTCCATCCACGCCGAGGCGCTGCGCGCCTGCAATCAAGCTGAGGTCCGCGCCGTTGCGTCGCCGACGCCGGGAAATGCGCACGCCTTTGCGCAGCGGCATGGCATTCCAGGTCATTTCACCGACTATCACGAACTGCTGAATCTGCCGGACGTCGACATGGTGGTGGTGGGCGTGCCGAACGATCTGCATTGCCGGATTGCGCTCGATGCGGCGGCCGCCGGCAAGCATGTCGTGATGGAGAAACCCCTGTGCCTGAATCTCGCCGAGGCCGATCGCATGATCGAGGCCTGCCGGCGCGCGAACGTCAAATTGATGTACGCCGAGGAATTGTGTTTCGCGCCCAAGTACCTGCGGCTCAAAGCGCTGCTCGATGAAGGCGCCCTCGGCCGTCCCACATTGATCAAGCAGTCAGAAAAGCATGACGGCCCCCATGCGGCCCACTTCTGGGATGTCGCGCGTTCCGGCGGCGGCGTCACCATGGATATGGGATGCCATGCAATCGAATTCTTTCGGTGGATGCTCGGCCGCCCTCCCATCAAGTCCGTCTACGCTCACATGAGCACGCTCGTTCACGGAGCCAAGACGCGCGGCGATGACAACGCCATCCTGTTGCTGGAATTTGCGGATGGAACCATGGCGCTCGCGGAAGAGAGCTGGACCAAGCTTGGCGGAATGGACGACAGGGCCGAAGTGCACGGCTCCAAGGGCGTGGCGTACGCGGACCTGCTGCACGGCAATGCGATCGAGGCATTCAGCAGCGCCGGATACGGCTACGCGGTCGAGAAGGCCAGCTCGACCGTCGGCTGGAGCTTCCCCGTCTATGAGGAAGTGTGGAACTACGGATTCCATGCGGAAATGGCGCACTTCGTCGACTGTGTGCAGAACGACCGGCCGCCGCTGGTGAGTGGCGAGGACGGCAGAGCTGTGCTTGAAGTGATCTTTGCCGCGTACGAATCGGCGCGTACCGGCCGCAGGGTACCGCTGCCGTTCGCGACCACCGCACACAGGCCCATCGATCTTTGGCTATGCGCAGCGCAGGACGGCTGACAATCTGCGCCGCCCTGCTGCCCGCCGTGGTGTCGGCCTTCTGTGCGCGTGCGGGCCTTGCCGCCTCGCCACGCATCGTGATCGACGGCTACAGTGCCGGGAAGACGTTTGATGGCCTGGGGGCGGTGAGCGCCGGCGGCTCGACACGCTTGTTGATCGACTATCCCGAACCGCAGCGCAGCCGGATTCTCGATTATCTGTTCAAGCCCGGCTACGGAGCGGCACTCCAGCACCTCAAGGTGGAAATCGGGGCCGATGGCCAGTCCACCGACGGCTCCGAGCCGAGCCACATGCGCACGCCCAAGGATCACGACTCGACCCGCGGCTATGAATGGTGGCTGATGACCGAGGCACGCAAGCGCAATCCGCGCATCGTCCTGGAGGTCCTTCCCTGGGCGGCGCCGCGCTGGGTGGGCGAGCGCGCCGCGGGCAAGGAGACGCTGTATTCGCCGCGCATGGCCGCCTACGTCGTGGATTTCATCGGCACGGCGAAGCGCGACCATGCGCTCGACATCGCCTATGCCGGGATTTGGAATGAGCGGGACTGGAACATTCCTTATATCAAACTCCTGCACCAGCTCCTGAAAGCGCGGCAACTCTCCACGCGAATCGTGTGCTGCGACGGCGACTGGTCGATTGCCGACGCGATGCGGACGGATCCCGAACTTGCCGCCGATGTCGCCGTGATCGGGGCGCACTATCCGCGCGATGAGCAAGGCAGGGTCAGCACGACCGCGGCGGCGCGCAGTACCGGCACACCGTTGTGGTCGAGCGAGGATCAACCCAACTCGGGCGGTGGACCGATTGTCAGCCGGGACTGGCTCCAGGGTGGACGCATCCTGGCGCAGATCTATAATCAGAATTACCTGCAGGGTTCGATGACGTCGACCGAGATCTGGAGTCCGGTCACCTCGTATTACGACAATCTGCCCGCAGCCGGCTCCGGTCTCATGCAAGCAAACACTCCGTGGTCGGGCCACTACGAGGTGAAATCCACGATCTGGGTCACCGCCCACACCACGCAGTTCGCGCAGCCGGGATGGCGGTATCTCGATTCCGCGTCGGGCAACCTGCCGGACAAAGGCAGTTACGTATCCCTGCGCTCGAAGGACGGACGAAACTGGAGCATGATCTTAGAGACGGTCGGCGCCGAGCGACCGCAGAAGATCACATTCCAGGTGACCGGCGGACTCGCCGACGGGAGGATCCATGTCTGGGAGACGAATAATTCGCGCAGCCTGGCTCAGGTGGCCAGCCTGACTCCGGTGCGGGGTTCCTTTGAATACCTCTTTGATCCCGACTCCTTGTACTCGCTGACCACGACTTCCGGTCAGGGCAAGGGACTGGCCGAGCCGCCGTCGGGGACGCCCTTTCCGCTGCCCTATGCCGACGATTTCGAGCAGACTCCGGTCGGCCGCGCGCCGAAATTTCTGTCGGATCAGGATGGTGCGTTCGAAGTGCGGCCCTGTGTGGGCCGGCGCGGCCGTTGTCTGGAACAGGTGGTTCAGGAGAAGCCCGTCGCCTGGGCGGCAATGCCCGACCCGTACACGCTGGCCGGTGATGCGGCTTGGCAGGATTATCGCGTCGCCGCCGATGTGCGCTTTCTCTCGTCGGCACCGGCGAGGCTCATGGGCCGAATCGACTCCGCCAATGACTGGGAAGACGATGGGCAGTCCCCGCTGCCCAGCGGCTATTTGTTCAGCATGAAATCCACGGGGGAATGGGAGTTGTCGTCAATCTCATTTCACCATCCTTCGGCCCTGCTCGCCTCAGGAAAAGCCGCGATCGACCGCGCTCAGTGGCATCGATTGCAGCTGGAATTTCACGGCAGCCGGATCCTGGCGTCGGTCGATGGCCTGCAGATCGCCGGCGTCGACAACTCGGCCCATGCCCGAGGCATGATCGCACTCGGCACGGAGTGGGATCGCGTTCAGTTTGACAATCTGCAAGTCAGCGGGCGTTGAGCGTGCAACGCCTCATACCGCACCAACCGGTCGGGATCGAGCAGAGCATCGTCGATGACATGACAGACCTGCCGCTCGGCGAATTGCAGCGTCGTCAGTCGTGCATCGGGATTGAACATCAACTGGTCACTCGCTCAAGCAAGCCTGCGAGCATACGAGATCGGAGCGCCTGATGGATACCACTCACTATGATGCGATCGTGGTCGGCAGCGGCATCAGCGGCGGCTGGGCAGCCAAGGAACTCTGTGAGAAAGGACTGAAAACGCTGGTTCTGGAGCGCGGGCGGGACGTCCGGCACATCCAGGACTACCCGACCATGAACATGGCCAGGTGGGATTTTCCGCTGCGCGGCGACAACTCGCGGAGCTGGAAGGAGGAAAATCCGCTGATCTCCCGGGCCGCAGGTTGCGACGCCAGCACTGCGCATTTCTTCATCAAGGATGCGGACCATCCCTACATCCAGGAGAAGCCGTTTAACTGGGTGCGTGGCTATCAGGTCGGCGGTAAGTCGCTGATCTGGGGCCGTGCCTGCGCTCGCTGGAGCCCCAGCGACTTTACCGCGCCTCAGCGCTACGGTTATGGCATCCCCTGGCCCATCGGCTACGACGACATCGCTCCTTGGTACAGCCACGTCGAGAAATTCATCGGCGTGTGCGGTACCCGCGAGGGCATCGAGACCATGCCGGACGGCGAGTATCTGCCGGCCTATGAACTGAACTGCGTCGAGCAACATCTGCGTACCGTGGTGGCGCAGCGCTTTGGGCGGCACTACGTCTCGGGGCGGTGGGCGCACATCACCGAGGCGCAGCCCATCCACCGTGAACAGGGACGCGGCACCTGCTTGAACCGCAATCTGTGCATGCGGGGGTGCCCCTTCGGCGGCTATTTCAGCTCCAATAGCAGCACCTTGCCATGGGCCCATCGAACCGGAAACCTGACTGTGCGGCCGCACTCGGTCGTGCACTCCGTTGTGTACGACGAACAGCTGGGGACGGCCACCGGTGTGCGGGTCATCGACAGCGAAACCAAGCAGGAACTGGTCTTTCAGGCCAAGATCATTTTCGTCAATGCCTCGGCACTCAACACCAATCTGATCCTGCTGAATTCAAAGTCCCGGCGTTTCCCCAACGGCCTGGGGAACGACAACGGACTGCTGGGTACGCACATCGGATTTCACAATTACCGCGCCGGCATGGGTGGGCGGCTCGACGGATTCGAGGACAAGTACTATGAAGTCGGCAAGCCGGCGGAAAACATCATTCCCAATTTCCGCAATGTGCACGCCCAAGACACCGATTTTCTCGGCGGCTATGTGATCTTCTCCGGCGCCAGCCGGGAAGACCTCAACGAGACCGGTTTCGCCGAAACCATCGGCGCGAATTTCAAGAAGGCCATCAGCCAGCCCGGCAAGTGGACGGCGTACATGTACATGCAGGGCGAGACGCTGCCCAAGGTATCGAACCACGTACGCCTGAGTAAGGATCAAACCGATCAATGGGGCATGCCCTTGCTGATCATTTCGGTGGATTACGATGCCAACGATGACCGGATGGTGGCGGATTTCCTCACTCAGGGCCGCGCCATGCTCGAGGCCGCCGGGGTGAAGGACATCAAAGGCGGGGATAATCGGCAACCGCCGGGCCTCGACATCCACGAGATGGGGGGCGTACGCATGGGAGCTGACCCCAAGACCTCGCTGCTGAATGCCCATAACCAACTGCATCAGTGCAAGAACGTGTTCGTCACCGACGGCGCGTGCATGACCAGCACGGGCAGCCAGAGTCCCTCCATCTTGTACATGGCCTTGACGGCGCGTGCCGTCCACTATGCGACCGAGCAGCTGAAGCTGCACGGCAAGGTCGGGTGATCGCCATGCAACGCAGGGAACTCATTCAACTGATCGCCGCGGTCACCGGCTGCGCATTTGTCGGCCGCGATGCGCTGTGGGCCGCCGAACATCCGGAGACGCCGCTTGCCTTTTCCGACGCCGACATCGATTTTCTCGACGATGTGGCCGATACCATCCTGCCCGCCACCGATACCCCCGGAGCGCGGGACGCCGCGGTCGGTCGGTTCATGGCCAGGTATTCTGCCGCCTGCTATCCAGCGGAACACATTGCCCTGTTGAAATCCGGCCTGTCGGATATCGACGCGCAAATGCAGCTCCTGCAGGGCAAGGGATTCCGGCAGGCCAATGCCGCGGCAAAAATCTCGCTGTTGACACAAATAGACCGGCAGGCCAAAGAGCAGGCACGCCTGGCGGAGGCCAAGACCGGCGATAACTCACCACATTATTTCACGTTGATGAAGCAACTGACCCTGTTCGGTTTTTTCACGTCCGAACCCGGGGCGACCCGCGTTGCACGCTATCGTCCCATCCCCGGCCGGTACAAGGGCTGCATCCCCTACGTCAAAGGCGAGACTTTCTGGTCCTGGTAGGCCGCCGCTAATGGAACAGGAAGGCCCCGGTCAGCGGTTGCAACTCACCGTCGGCGGCCGCCCAACTGACGCCCAGCGTCGCTCCACCGTCTGCCTGGAAATATCCCAACTTGAACCGGTGCAGCCCGCGGCGCAGCGGAATGTGCCCGGTGACAATCCGGCTGGCATGGTTGCCATCGTTGTCGACGACGACTTCATCGTCGATCAGCAGCACCGAGCCGTCGTCCGACTCCACCGCGAACCGGTAGTAGCCATCGGCGGGAACGCTCAGCAAACCGTCGAAGCCGATTCCGTAGTGGGAGGATCGCTTGAACTGTTGCAGATCGAGCGAATCGGTCACGCCTCTTGACACGGAGGCGTACTGCCCAACGCCGCGTGCGCTGGTGAGATTCCCATCGACCACCGAGTACGCAAGCCCAGACTTCCGGGGAGGATCGCCGATCGCCTCCAGCATCGAGCGCCGCAGGAATTTGGCGCCATAGACCACGCTGTGCCGGTCACCGGGCGCGACGACGATGAGCTTCAAGTCCACTGCCTGATTGGCTTGCAGCATTATCTGCAGCGGCTCTTGATAGCGCGGCGAAGCCTCGCTCGGCTCGCTGCCATCGAGCGTGTAGTGGAGGACGCTCGCCGGTGCGACACTGTGGAGGTCGACGCTCGCGTGATCGTCCGTGGTGGTGTAGAAATCCTTCAGTCCGTCGGGCTCTGGAATCCGGTAGCGGACTTGCTGACGGTCCAAGCGATCGAGTTGATACGGCAGGCGATGCCGAAATCCCTCGTAGTCCCCGCCCGCCGCCGGCGACCAGACCGCTTCGGCAAACGCCAGCAATCGCGGGAACAGCATGTACTCGAGATAGTCAGGGGTACTGATGTATTCGGTCCACACATTGGCTTGCGCGCCGAGGACGTATTGCCGCCTATCGTCCGGCAATTGCTCCGGAATCGGGTCGTAGCCGTAGACCTTGGCGAGCGGGACGAAGCCGCCGATATTCGCCGGCTCGCGGCTGGGATCGCCCTGGTTGTAGTCGAAGTAGCAGTAGTCAGTCGGTGCCATGATGACTTGGTGCCCTTGCCGCGCCGACTCGATACCCCCGCTCTCGCCGCGCCATGACATCACGACGGCATCCGCGGCGAGGCCGCCTTCCATGATCTCGTCCCAGCCGATCATCCGCTTGCCCATGCTCGTCAGGAATTTGCCGACGCGTTTCACGAAGTAGCTCTGCAGCTGATCCTCGTCCTGCAGACCCTTCTGCTGCATGAGGGCCTGCGCCTCAGGGCTATTTCTCCAACCCTTCTTGTCCACCTCGTCGCCGCCAATATGAATGTAGGGACCCGGAAACAGCGCGGCGACCTCGCGGAGCACGTTGCGCACGAAGCTGAACGTCTGCTCCGTCGGGCACAGGACCTGGGCGTCGCCCTGCGCACAGGCCAGGCTTGGGTAGGCCGCCACCGCGGCGCCTGAGTGGCCGGGCATCTCAATCTCGGGAATCACGGTAATGAAGCGCGCCTGCGCATAGGCCACGACTTCCCGGACCTGCTGTTGGGTGTAGTACTCGGCGCCGGCTGAATCGGTCAGGCGCGGATACTGATTGATCTGGATCCGCCAGCCTTCGTTGTCGGTGAGATGCCAGTGAAACCGGTTGATCTTGTATTGAGCGGCGAGGTCGAGCAGCTTCTTGAGGTAGCTGACCGGAAAGTAGTGCCGGCCGACATCCAGCAACAGGCCGCGATACCCGAACCGCGGATAGTCGGTGATATTGAGAGTGGGCAATTCCATGGACGACTGCTGATGCGCAGGCAACAGTTGGGTCAGCGTCTGCATGCCGTAGTACAGACCCGCGCCGTGCCCGCTGACGCGGATGCTGTCCGGTCCTACGGCGAGACGGTAGCCTTCCGCCGGTAGTTTGCCGCCGCCCATCGGGCCGAATGAGATGAAGTTGCCACGCGCCGGCGGCTTAGCGCCGATGCGCAGCTGCAGCCCGAGTTCCGCGCGCAGATAGTCGTTGAACAAGGCGGCGATGCGCCGCGATTCCCCATCGGCCGCCAGAATGCACGTCTGTGCGCTGAGGCGGAAGGTGCCCTTCGACATTTCGACGGCCACCGGCCGGGGCACGATATTGACGCGCGGCGGAGGCGAAGGATCGGCGCGAGCCAGCGCTGCAGCCGATAGCAGGACAACCGATACCTTGACGAGACTACTTGCGTGCGCTACGAATGCTCGTGTCACGCCGCGTTTCGTCGGCAGGTGAAGAAACCGTTGAGAGTCAGGCGACCGGCAACCGGATCATTGCTTAGCTTCTCCGGCGCGGCGATATCTCCTGAGTGCAGCACACCGCCATCGTAAAAGATCAGCCGGTTCCACTTAGCCGAGATGCTGCCGATGCGGCCAAAGTAGTCATTAGCCTCGTGCATGTAGCCTGCGCTGATTCCGTATTGTTGCGCGAATGCCTGGCAAGACAAGGACTTCGCATCTTTGAAGAGCATGGCGATCTCGGCGTCGGAGCGGATCGGGGCATAGAAGCTCGTTCCACCCTGGCCCTCATCTTTGAACAGATATAGGACTGAGGCCTGCATGCTCAGCCGCGGATCGAGTCCAACATCGTCCACATGGCAAAGCCACTGATGCGGCCGCAAATCCTGAGGCTGCAGCGTAACCAACGAAAAACGGATGTCCCAGCGCACGCACCGCCGCGCATCGAAGCGGCGGCGCACTCGTTGCCGGAATAATTCATTCAGCCCGTTGGCTACGTCTGCGGGTGCGGTGAGATAGATGCCGGGATAGACACTAAAGTCCACCGGTCGGAACCCCTCGCGTCGCGCGGCGGCAAATTGAACTAGCCGCTCAGGCTCGAGCAGCGCATCATCGACGACCAAGCAGAAGTGCCGCTCGTCAAAATTGACGACTTGCATGCTGGCGTGTGGATTGAACATGTCGATATCCTGCCGCCCTCAGTTGGCGTACACACACCCGTAGTCGACCAGCATCGTGCCCGATGGAATGTTGAGCACAAAGGTCTGGCTGGTGATGTGGCTCGGGAACGGGGCGACGTCGTGTTGGGACCAGGCATTGGGTGTGGCGATTGCGGCGCACCAATTCATTCGCGAACGCCGTCCGCGAACCGTGGCGGACAACCCTCTGCGGTGGACGGTGTTTCCAGCGTGGCGAGACGATGCGAATTTGCATACGTCAGACCATACCCACGCCCGAACAACGGTTCGACGCCACCGTCGAATGAAGCTTGACATGGCATACGCGGCCAGGCGAAAGGCAAGCTGCCGTGGAAATCGTAGCGAACTGCACCCGGCGCATCGGCGAACAGGATATCGGCTACGCCCTTCCCTTCCGTACCCGGCAACCAGGCGGCGACGAAGGCATCGGAGAGATTGAGCAGATCGTTCGCATACATTGGTCGACCGGATACCAGCACCGTGATGACTGGTTTGCCGTGACCCGACACCTTGCGTAATACCGCATAGTCTTCAGGGTATCGGTTGCTGAGTGCCAGTGACTGGATACCGGCGATATCGCCCTTCATTTCAGCGTAAGGACCCTCACCGACCACCGCGATGATGGCATCGAAATCGCTCGGCGCGACGTTCTGAGCCGCTTCGCTATAGACCACGTTCACATCGCCGGCGGCTTCGCGTATACCGGCCAGGATAGTGTCACCTGCCGGGAAATCAGCATTCTTGTTCTTCGTTCCCTGCCAGTCGAGCGACCAACCACCGGCTTGGTTACGCAACGAATCCGCGCTCTTGCCCACCACGAGAATTCTCCTGTTGCGAGCAAGCGGCAACGCCGCGTCGTTGTTTTTGAGCAATACCAATGATTCGCGCACCGCGCGGCGAGCCAGCGGTCGCGCCTGCAGGGTCGATTCACTGCCCGGGAATTGATCCGGCTTACGATCGAACAAACCTGCACGCATCTTCACCCGCAGGATGCGGGTCACCGCATCGTCGATGCGCGACATTGGAATCTCTCCCCGGCGCACTT
>Ga0193726_1000427_pt1 | contig 45705 bp, 47 predicted proteins | sample H2c1metaG_FD_144928 | JGI IMG/M metagenome (GOLD analysis project Ga0193726, IMG submission 144928) | Soil microbial communities from a riparian zone of the East river system, Colorado, United States - H2c1 | ecosystem: Environmental > Terrestrial > Soil > Riparian zone | place: USA: East River... | reverse complement strand
GGTGGTGGGGGCGGCGGACACTCTGGCGGTGGGGGTGGCGGACACTCTGGCGGTGGTGGTGGCGGCGGACACTCTGGGGGCGGTGGTGGTGGCCACGGCGCGAGTGGCGGCTTGGGCGGTCATGCTGCGGCAGCCAGCGCGCGGGGCGCCACACTGGCGAGTCACGCCACCACTCTGGCGAATCATGGCGCCACACGTGCGAACGCCATGCATGCCGACCACGGGATCACCGGCAAACATGCCGTGGGCGAACATGCGGCGTCCAAGCTTGCCGGCACAGATCATCATCACCACCACCATCCGTTTCGGCGCGAGCCGCAATTTGACGTCGACACAAATTCGCAATATTTTCCATTCTGTATCGAGGTGGCCGACCCGTCGCAACCCTGGCGGAATTGCAACGGGCCCACCAAGTCCCGAGCCGGATCAAAGCAGCGCTCTTAGAATCTCTTGGGCGCGAGGAAGTCCGCTAGGTCGGCCGTCGCCCTGCTCGCCGGGATTCTAGTTAATACGTCGCTGTTGCTCGCGGCTGAACCTGATGCGCCGGCCGACGACGATGCCAGCGCCAAGCGATTCGCCGCCGCCATCGACAGTTTCAATGCGCTCGACCCGCAATCACCGGATACGCTGAACGCCCGCCTGGCCTATGCAAGGTTCCTGACAAAACTCGAAGGCGGAGACTGCCGCGTACATTTGGAAGAAGCCCAAGGTCAGCTGGATGCGGCGACCGCAAGCCGGGCGCTCGCCGTGGTGATCCCTTCAGGCCTGGCACTCGTGGCGGATATCGAATACCAACTGCATTTGGCGCGCGCCTCATGCGGCGCCGGCGCCTCCATGCGCGACCAGGAGTTGCATGCGGCACTTGAGGCTGCGCAACGCGCTGTGGATCTGTATCGCGACGCGTTTGATGCAGTATCGATGGTTACCATGCAGTTCAACGTCGGCATTGCATATCACAATCTGGGCGACGGTGCCGCAGCCTTGGCGGCGCTGCGTACGGCCCTGGACTTGGACCGCGAATACGGTTTCGCGGACGACGCCGAGGACAACTATCAACTACTGCTGCAGTGGAGCAATGAAGGTGCTGATTCGGAGCAGATCGCGGCACTGATGAAAGACTTTCCGGAACGCTCGGCGACGCTGTCTTTCGGTTGGGCCGAGAGCGATAGCACGCTGACGTGGCAATCCGATATCTCACAGCTTGCAGGCACCGACTTCGTACATCTCCAAGAATCGAGAACCGCGCAGCGTCACGTGCGCAAGCGATGGGACACTTGGGTGGTGTCGCACGAACTCGAACAGCCGCATATCAAGTTCGAGGCGCTGCCCGCCGGCGAGGGGTTGGCGCAGCCGCTCGCGAATTCTCTCGCCGCCATGCTGGCGCATTTTCACGACTTTCGTCTCAGACGTAACGGGGATTTCGAACAGGGCAAAGCCGACATCAGATTCGCGTTCCGCGCGCGCGCCGCTGCCAAAGCCTTGGCCCGCGACCTCAGTGCATTGGACCTTGATTCGAAGGTCGATCGCTCAACTCCGTTGACGCGCCGACTCGCGGCGGCCGTCGGAGACGAGCTATCACCCGGGGTCCTCGAGACGCAAACCGCCGAGGATTTCAACCTCGAGGCGGGAACTTGGATCGGTGCGGCGCTGGAACAGGGTGTTTGGTACGACATGACGGCCGGCCTGTTCCTGCCGCTGGCACCGCGCGTTTTCATGGCCCACAAGATACAGTTCACGTATTCTCGATCCGTCCCCTGCGTGGCCGGCGCCGCGGAACTCGCCTGCATCGAGATCGTGTTGCGCGCGGTGCCCGACCCAGACGTTCTCAAAGCGGATCTCGACGCCCTCGCCCGCAGTTCGCATCTTGCGAGCGATCATTTGCCTCGGTTGTGGTCGGTCACCACGATGCGCCTGGTCACGGATCCCGCGACGCTGCGGACCTACAGCCGCGAGACGCGGTGGCACGCCTACTGGTCGGACGGAGTGTCCGGACCCGAGCAATCGCTGTTCGAGTCGGAAAAAACGCTCGAATCGATGTCAACTGCCCAATAGCGGAAAACACCGAGGGGACCAATGCAATGCTATTTGAGGAGTCCAGTAGCGATCGGCTCTTATCCCCTTTGCTAGAGACCAGGGCTGCGGAGTACGCTGATGCCGTCATGCGGAACATCAATTCGAAACCTAAGGCGTTCAAGATGCAAACTAGAACGTTGAAAGCCATGATGATCCTCCTCACGACGCTCTTGGCGGTGAGCGCTGGAATTGCCTCGGCGACCGACGCGCAACACACCGCATCGCCCGTACTCATCGAGCTATTCACGGCTGAGGGGTGTTCCTCTTGTCCTCCCGCCGATGCCTTCCTTCGGACATTGGACGAGTCTCAACCGGTTCCGGGAGCTCAGCTGATCATGATTGGCGAGCATGTCGACTACTGGGACAACCAGGGTTGGCGCGACCCGTTCTCCTCAGCGCCGCTCACCGACCGTCAGCGCGGTTACGAGCGCGCCCTTGGCCGCGCCGAGCCCTACACGCCACAGTTCATCGTCGACGGCACTTCAGAGATGCGCTTGAGCGAGCGGCCAAAAATGGCGCAACTGCTGAAGGATGCGGCGGCCTCCCCGAAGATTCCGGTGACCATCGACTCGCTCAAGATAGAACCCGGCACACCGGCCTTCCTGAGTGGCAAAATAACGGTCGACGGCAATGCACAAGGACGCAAGAGCGATGTCTTTCTCGGGGTGGCCCTGGATCATTTCGAGTCAAAGGTGCTGCGCGGGGAAAATCGCGGCCAGACACTAACGCATGTTGCTGTCCTGCTCGAACTCGTCAAGTTGGGTGCGCTGACACCGGGCGGTAAGTTCAGCCAAGATTTTCGAGTGCCGGTGAAAGCCGGCGTGGACCCCGGCAATCTCCGCGTAATCGGCTTCGTGCAGGAATCCCGTTACGGGAAAGTCATCGGCGCAGCGCTCAGGCGAACCGCAACGGGACCCAGCTAGCGCTAATTGCGCGCCGCCAACACCGGTTGGCCGCTATACAGCTCCGGAAACGTGCGCTTGAGATTTTCGACCTTGGGTACGTCATACGTGGCGATATAGGGGTTGGTTGGATTATGTATCAAATAGTCCTGATGATAACCCTCCGCCTCATAGAACCCGTTGAGCGGATCTACCTGGGTAACTATCGATCTCGCAAATACATGGTCCTGATCTAACTGCGCGATGTACGCCCGGGCTATGCGCTTCTGATCGTCGTCGGCATAGAAAATCACGGACCGATATTGCGTGCCAACATCCGGACCCTGTCGATTCAGCTGGGTGGGATCGTGCACCACCGAAAATGCGATTTGTAATATCTGGCCGTAGGAAATCTTTGCCGGGTCGAAGATTATCTTGACCGATTCGGCGTGACCGGTGCTCCCGGTGCCGACCCTCTTATAGTCCGCCGTTGATCTTTCACCGCCCGCATAACCGGCAATTGCCTTCCTTACCCCCCGCACGTGCTCGTACACCCCTTGCACGCCCCAAAAACAACCGCCCGCCAATACCGCAGTCTGCATGGGACCGGCTGCCTTTGGATTGTCAACGGCAGGCGGTGCGATGATCACCGGCGCCTCGGCTCCGAACAACGATGATTGGCACAGAAGAAGCCCCATGACCGTCACACCCATCAGCGCCTTGAGTCGCGGAGTTCCCTGTTTCCAAAATGGCATATCGGTTCCTTGGTCCTACGCGCGGGCCGCAAAATGCAACGCCACCGAGTTCATGCAATAACGCAAACCCGTGGGCTTCGGGCCATCATCGAATATATGGCCCAAATGAGCATCGCAGCGACGGCAGGAGATCGCCTCGCGCTGCATCCCCAGACTCTTGTCGCTGCTCTTGACGATATTCATCTTTGCTATCGGTTCCCAGAAACTCGGCCATCCGGTGCGCGAATCGAATTTAGTCCTCGAGTCGTACAACACTGTGTCGCAACACACGCAGTGGTAAAGACCATCGGCATTATTGTGGTCATATTCACCGCTAAAGGGGACTTCGGTGGCCCCCTGGCGCGCAACGCTGTACGCGAGTGGCGAGAGCTGCGCATGCCATTCAGCGTCGGTCCTCACGATCTTTGCCACCCGCACAACGCCCTGGCTTTTGCCGGACGGCGAAAAATTTTCGATCGACACGTCGCTACTTTGCATTGGCCCGGATAAGGTTGCTGCCGAGCCTTTGTCGATCAAAGAAATGGCCGACAGTGCGGTCAACCCCGCGACAAAAAAACGACGGCTCGCTGCTTCGCTCATGTCCTTATCCTCGCACAACGGCTTTCTACTACCCATGACCGGCTCAATGCCCGTTGATTCAATTTAAAAGCAGCCGGCGCCAAACAACCGCCTGACGGACATCAACCCGCACTCCTAACACGCACATCTTAAAAAAAAAGCGGGCCAGAGGCCCGCTTTCTTCGACTGTAACCCTTTGAGGGGTATTACATGTCCATACCACCCATGCCACCCATGCCGCCGCCCGGGGCGCCGTGTGCATGCTCATCTTCCTTCGGCGACTCGGCAATCATGACTTCCGTCGTGAGCAGCAGGCCTGCTACCGAAGCGGCGTTCTGCAGAGCCAAACGCGTCACTTTGGTGGGATCCAGAATGCCCAGTTCGATCATATCGCCGTACTCACCCGTCTGGGCGTTGTAACCAAACGTGCCCTTGCCCTCGCGGACTCGGTTCAGAACAACCGCGGCATCCTCACCGGCATTGGCGACGATTTGACGCAGCGGCTCTTCAATTGCGCGAGCCAGGATCTTGATGCCCGTGGTCTGATCCTCGTTCTTTCCTACCAGCTTCTCGATCGCCTTGAGTGCACGGACCAGAGCAACGCCGCCGCCCGGAACCACGCCTTCTTCGACGGCCGCACGGGTTGCGTGCAACGCATCTTCGACGCGGGCCTTCTTTTCCTTCATTTCGATTTCGGTCGAAGCACCGACCTTGATCACGGCAACGCCGCCGGAGAGCTTGGCAACGCGCTCCTGCAGTTTTTCCTTGTCATAGTCGGAGGTCGCTTCCTCGATCTGCTGGCGAATGCTCTCAACGCGCGCCTTGATGTCAGAGGCCTTGCCGTTACCGTCGATAATGGTGGTGTTCTCTTTCTCCACCAGAATCTTCTTCGCTTCACCCAGGTCGTTCAAGGTCGCTTTCTCGAGCGACAAACCGACTTCGTCGGAAATGACCGTGCCGCCCGTGAGGACCGCGATGTCCTGCAACATGGCCTTGCGGCGATCACCGAAGCCCGGCGCCTTGACGGCGGCGACTTTGACGATGCCGCGGATCGTGTTGACGACCAACGTGGCGAGCGCCTCGCCTTCCACATCTTCCGCGACGATCAGCAGCTGACGGCCGCCCTTCGCAATGGCTTCCAGCAAAGGGAGCAACTCGCGAATGTTGGAGATTTTCTTGTCGATCAACAGGATCAGCGGTTTGTCGAGCTCGGCGCTCTGGCTCTGCTGATTGTTGATGAAGTACGGCGACAGGTAGCCGCGATCGAACTGCATGCCCTCGACCACTTCGAGCTCGTTCTCGAGGCCCGAACCCTCTTCAACCGTGATCACGCCTTCCTTGCCGACCTTCGCCATCGCATCCGCAATGGTCTTGCCGATGCTCTCGTCGGAGTTCGCGGAGATCGTGCCGACCTGCGCAATCGCCTTCGGATCCTTGCAGGGCTTGGAAAGCTTCTTCAACTCTTCGGTGGCCGCCACGACCGCCTGGTCGATGCCGCGCTTCAAGTCCATCGGGTTGATGCCTGCCGCGACGGCCTTGAGGCCCTCACGGATGATCGCCTGGGCGAGAACCGTGGCGGTGGTCGTGCCGTCGCCGGCTTCGTCGGAGGTGTTGGAAGCAACTTCCTTCACCATCTGCGCGCCCATGTTCTCGAACTTGTCCTTGAGTTCGATTTCCTTTGCAACGGAGACACCGTCCTTGGTGACGGTGGGAGCACCGAAGCTCTTGTCGAGCACGGCGTTACGGCCTTTGGGGCCCAGTGTGACCTTGACGGCATTCGCCAAGATATTCACACCCTTGAACATGCGTGCCCGAGCGTCGTCGCTGAAGCGTACGTCTTTAGCTGCCATTTGCTGATACCTCTAATTAATTTGATTTGCGGGACTACGAAGTGCGGTTTTCGCTCGGAGGCTTATTTGCCTTCCACGATGGCCATGATGTCTTCTTCACGCATGACAACCAGCTCATCTCCATCCATCTTCACTTCGGTGCCGCTGTACTTACCGAAAAGAATCTTGTCGCCGACTTTGACGTCGAGCGGGCGAATCTCGCCGTTCTCTAAAATCTTGCCCTTACCGACGGCAACCACTTTTCCGAAAATGGGCTTCTCAGTCGCGGTGTCCGGGATCACGATGCCACCCGGAGACTTACGCTCCTCTTCCTCTCTTTTCACGATCACGCGGTCATGAAGGGGACGAATCTTCATAAGACAAGACTCCTAATGCTTGGGTTTGGGTTAACAAAGGGTGGGTGTTATTAGCACTCTCCCATCGAGGCTGCTAATCATAGCGGCGAATTATTACGATTCAAGGCCTAAAGCCTTTAATTTTTGTTGTGCCGCAGCAATCTCAGGGGACTGGCGCGCGTAAGGCGAGGCTACTAAAGTCCGGCCATGCAACGAACTCTAAGCGCTATTTGGGTCGCTCTTTTCTTCCTATCGTCGGTGCTAGGCTTGGCAAGAGTAGCCCAAGCCAAGCCCTGGTGGATGCGGGGCATAGATTCCAACGAGACGGATTTTCTGCCGCCCGATGTCGCCTTTCGGGTCGCCGCGCGCATCGACGGCAATGTGGTGAAGGTCCGCTGGGTCATCGCGGATGGCTACTACCTTTATCGACAAAAAATCGAGGTCAGAGCAGAGAGCCCGGATTTAGTGCTATCTGCGCCTTCACTGCCGCCGGGCACCGTCAAGACCGACCCCTATTTGGGCACGCAGCAGGTCTATTTCCAGCAGGTCGAAGGGCTGGTGCCCTATTCGCGCATCGACGCCGGTGCGCATCCGATGCAAATCAAGGTGACCTACCAGGGCTGTGCGGAAGCGGGCCTGTGTTATCCCCCGATCACCAAGGTGGTTTTTCCAACGGTCGGATCGCCCGCCGTCGTAACCAGCGTGCCGCCCCCTCGTTGGGAAAGCATCGCAATTATCGCTGGTGCCTGTGCATTTCTGCTTGCGGGGTTAGTGCTGCGAAAGGGCCGCAAGCTCGAACTTCCGGCATGAAGACCCCGGGACTGCGCTATCTCGGCGCGGCCTTGATCGTCCTGCTGGGAATATGGGCAGGATTGAAGTTTCGCTCGGTTCATAGGGTTCCCGAGCCCGGAGTACCGGTAGCGGCGGGTTTAGCCAGTGCACCGGATCCAAACGAGAATGTCGCGATAGAAACGGCTTCACATCCTGTGATCCCGGCTCGGCTGCCGGATTTTTCGCTCAACGATTTGTCGGGAAAACCCACCTCCATCGCCGCCTGGACCGGCAAGTCGTTGGTGATCAACTTTTGGGCAACGTGGTGCGCGCCTTGCCGCCGTGAAATACCGCTGCTCAAGGCATTGGCAGCCGACTGGGCCGGACGCGATCTCATGGTCGTCGGGATTGCAGTGGACTATCCCGACAAGGTTCGACAGTTTGCGGGACAGCTCAAAATTGACTATCCGGTGCTCATCGGGGAACAGGACGCCTTGGACGTCGCCGCCAAATTTGGGATGGATGCACCGGTCTTTCCTTTCACCGTCTTTACGGATCGGCGCGGTGAAGTCGTGGCCTTGTTCGTGGGCGAATTGCATCGGCCGCAGGCGGATTTCATCCTGTCGGAGGTCCAAAATCTCAATCAGGAGCGCATTCAACTACCCGAAGCGCGGCGCGCCATTGCCGCCGGCCTTGCAGTTATGGCGGGAAAGAACGCCGGATAAGTCCATTAGGGCGACGTTCGCCGCCGAAGCTTGCCTTTTCTCTTCAGTTTCTGGTTATTATCGCGGACCTTTGTAGCGCAACCGCGCTGGAATTGACCTCAAAGATGGCTCGAGTTTTGCTCCTGAACGGCCCAAATTTGAATCTTCTCGGCACCCGCGAGCCGGCTATCTATGGCAGCGCCACGCTACAAGACATCGAGACCAGGCTCAAAACCCAGTGCCAGGCTTTGGGACATGAGCTCATCGCCGCGCAAAGCAATGCCGAACATGAGTTGATCGCCAAAATACATGCCGTCAAGCGAGATGGCATCGGATTCGTCATCATCAATCCGGGTGCCTTCACGCACACCAGCATTGCGCTGCGCGATGCCTTTCTCTCGGTGGGGGTGCCGTTCATTGAGATTCACTTGAGCAACGTGTTCGCGCGCGAGGCTTTCCGACATCACTCTTATTTGTCCGACATTGCAGTCGGCTGCATATATGGATTGGGCCCGATCGGCTATGAGCTCGCGCTCCAAGCCGCCGTTGCACGCCTGACCTGACCTTAATACGAAATTTGAAGGGGTTCGCGGATGGATATTCGCAAGGTTAAAAAGTTGATCGAGTTGCTGGAGGAATCAGGCATCTCGGAACTTGAGATTTCGGAGGGCGAGGAATCGGTTCGCATCAGTCGCCACCCTCGGGGCGGGGTGCAAGTAGCGGCCCAGGCCGCGCCGATCATGCAGGCGGCGCCGGCCACGGCGCAGGCACCGGCCACGGCCGCTACCTCGGCCGGCGAACGGGCGCCGCGCAATGACGAGCACACTGTCACCTCTCCCATGGTGGGCACGTACTACGCGTCCGCATCTCCTGGCGCAAAGCCCTTCATTGAGATCGGCAGCGAGATCAAAGTTGGGCAAATCCTCTGCATCATCGAGGCGATGAAGATGATGAACCAAATAGAATCCGACAAGGAAGGTCGGGTCACGGCCATGCTTGCGAAGAACGGTGAGCCGGTCGAGTTCGGCCAACCTCTGTTCATCATCGAATAGGTTGCGATGATCGAAAAAGTAGTCATCGCGAACCGCGGCGAGATCGCCCTTCGCATATTGCGTGCGTGCCGTGAGCTCGGCATCAAGACCGTGGCCGTTCACTCCACGGCCGATTTCAATACCAAACATGTCTTGCTGGCGGACGAGACCGTCTGCATTGGGCCGCCGCAATCCGCGCTCTCATACCTCAACATGCCGGCCATCATCAGCGCGGCCGAAGTCACGGACGCCGTGGCGATCCATCCGGGCTACGGGTTCCTGTCGGAAAATGCCGATTTCGCCGAGCGGGTCGAAAAGAGCGGATTCATTTTCGTCGGACCTCGCGCGGAAACCATCCGTCTCATGGGTGACAAAGTCTCCGCCATCAAAGTCATGAAGGCGGCGGGCGTCCCTTGCGTGCCCGGATCCGACGGACCCCTGGGTAAAGATGCCGATGAGAGTTTCCGCATTGCGAAGGACATCGGCTACCCGGTGATCATCAAGGCCTCCGGCGGCGGCGGCGGACGCGGCATGCGCGTTGTGCACACCGACGCCTCATTGTTGAATGCCATCGGCGTGACGCAGTCGGAAGCGCTGGCGGCGTTCGGCAATGATCAGGTCTATATGGAGAAGTTTCTCGAGAAACCGCGGCATATCGAATTTCAGGTGCTGGCGGACAACTACGGCAATGTGGTGCATCTGGGCGAGCGCGATTGCTCCATGCAGCGCCGCCACCAGAAGGTGATCGAGGAAGCGCCGGCGCCCGGCCTGACCGCCAAGCAGCGCAAGACCATGGGCGAGCGCTGTGCCAGGGCCGTCAGGGAAGTCGGCTATCGCAGCGCCGGCACCTTGGAGTTCCTCTACCAGGATAATGAATTCTATTTTATTGAAATGAACACGCGCATTCAGGTCGAGCATCCCGTGACCGAACTGGTCACCGGCATCGACATCGTCAAAGCGCAGTTGCTGATCGCAGCAGGGGAACCGCTCCCCTATGGGCAGAACGACATTCAGATACGCGGCCATGCCGTGGAATGCCGGATCAACGCCGAAGATCCGAAAAACTTCACGCCAAGCCCGGGCCCGATCCGTCTGTGGCACTCGCCCGGCGGCCCTGGAATCCGGGTCGACAGTCACGTCTATACCGGCTACAACGTGCCGCCGTTTTATGACTCCATGATCGGCAAGGTCATTGCGTATGGCGATACTCGCGACACCGCGATCGCACGCATGCGCAACGCGCTCGCGGAGATGGTGGTGGAAGGCATCAAGACCAACATCCCTCTTCATCAGGAGATATTCAATCATTCCGCCTTCAAACAGGGTGGAACGGACATTCACTATCTCGAGCGACGATTGGGGCTGAAGTAGCATCTCGCAAGATCCGTTGCATCGATGACGTTCTATGAAATCGAATTTCCGCTCGCCGCGTTGAGTTCCGACGCGGTCGAAGCAGCCTTGCTCGAAGTCGGCGCAAGCTCCATTACATTCGTCGATCGCGGCGACGAGCCGGTGCTCGAGCCCATGCCGGGCGAGGTGCGGCTATGGAGCGACACCCTGGTGCGCGCCTTATTTCAGGAATCCAGCGACGCGGCACTGAATCTTGATCGGCTCGCCACTGCATTGGGGCCCCATGTCACGCAAACCGCCCGCGTGCGCGCCGTCGAAGACCAGGTCTGGGAGCGCGCGTGGCTCACGGGCTGGAAGCCTTTGCGCTTCGGACGCCGACTCTGGGTTTGTCCGCGCGCCGCCGAGGCACCCGAAGACCCACAAGCCGTCGTCGTTCGGCTGGATCCAGGACTCGCGTTTGGTACGGGCACGCATCCCACCACCGCGCTGTGTCTGCAGATATTGGACTCACTACCCATCGAGGGCCGAACGCTGATCGACTATGGCTGCGGCTCGGGCATCTTAGGGCTAGCGGCCCTGAAACTCGGCGCCGCGCATGTCACTGCCGTAGATCTTGACCCTCAGGCGCTCATCGCAACACGCGATAACGCACTGCGAAACGGCGTCGCCCCGAGCATCGCGGTGCAGGGCATCGAAACCTCTCTGCCGACCGCCTTCTGTGTGGTCGCCAATATATTGGCGGGACCCTTGATCGAATTGGCGGCGAAACTGACATTGGCTTGTGAGCCCGGCGGGCATTTGCTCCTGTCTGGGCTGCTGAAAACGCAAGCCTATGCCGTAAAAGGCGCATACGCATCCGGTTTTGATATGGTGCAGGTCATAGAGCGGGATGAGTGGTGCTGCATCCACGCGCGGAGATCTCCATAGCGTGTTTACGCAATGTTCCAAATGCGAGACTGTCTTTCGGTTATCCGCGGAGGTACTGCGCGCGGCGGGCGGTCAAGTGCGTTGCGGCAAATGCGGAGAAGTGTTCAACGCTTTGGCACATCTCGCTGAAGATGCAAGCGCGTTTACCGCCGGCGAAAGCTCATTCGATTTGGAAACCCGGGCCGACAGTATTTTAGAGTCGCCTGCCCCGGCGTCTCCGCGGCGCGCGCCCCCGAGTTCGGAGGAGTTTGCTCCTCCGGGAGTAGAAATAGCGCGCTTGCAAATTCTCGATTGGAATGAGAACGATGCGTCCGCTGAACCCTCCGCTGAGCCTTCGGATCTCGCGAGAGAACAATTCGGCGAAACCTCGCTCGAATTCACCCTGCCCCCCGGAGAACTGGATCGAATATTCGTCGAGACCAAGAAAGGAGTTCGGGCGCGCGTGCCGCCGACACCGCCGCAAGAGTCCGAAGAACCCGAGGAGATAGAGGTATTCAACGCCGCGGATCCGAACAGCACCGTTTCGATTGCTGCAATTCCGAAATCAGCGATGCCGGCGGCCGCCGCCGCAGTCGAAGCCGCACCCGCAGCCGCGCCGAGTGGCTTCGAAGTGCCGGAAGAGGTTCGGCTTGAAATGCTCTCGGGCATCGAATCTTCGCCCGATGCCGAATCGATCGCGGAACTCGAGCGGCCGAGCCGGCCTGTCAAGCGCCGCGTCTCGCCGTTTGATCATGCGCCGCAGGAATCTGATTCTGCGTTCATTCCGTGGCTGGCTGCCGCGATTGCCGCCGGTGTACTGCTCATCGCTCAGGTCGTGCACCAAAATCGCGAATGGCTGGCGGCACACGCGCCGCTCGGAGGCTCGCTGCGCGCGCTGTATTCCAAAATGGGTGCGCCGGTCACTCCGCCCGCAAATCTTTCTGCCTATCAGCTCCGGCAATGGGGCGTAACAGGCGATCCGGCCGCCGATGGCACATTGCGAGTGCGCGCCAGCATCCTCAATACCGCCGCGCAATTGGAGCCCTACCCGCTGCTGCGCGTGACGCTCGCCAACCGCTTCGGCGGCAGTATAGGAACGCGCGACTTCGAGCCTTCAGAATACTTGGGCAAGCCGACCGCCAAGCTTCTCGCGCCTGGCGAGCGCGCCGATGCGACATTGGACATTCTGGACCCGGGGAAAAGCGCCGAAGGGTTTGAAATCGACGTCTGCCTGCGCGGCGCTGATAGAAGGGTTTCCTGCGCAAACGATAAAGCGCCGGCTCAAGCGAAGCGATGAGCCTTAAGATAGGTCCCTATACGTTGCCCTCCAACGTCTTGCTCGCGCCCATGGCCGGCGTGACAGACCGGCCGTTTCGCATTCTTTGCCGCCGTTTCGGCGCCGGCCTCGCTGCCTCGGAAATGCTCAGCGCCGACGTGCGGTTATGGGACACACCCAAATCGCGTCGCCGCATGGATCACAGTGGCGAACCCAGCCCGCGCGTGGTGCAGATTGCGGGCTTTGACCCCGGGATGATGGCGGATGCTGCGCGTCGCAATATCGATGCGGGAGCCGAGATCATCGACATCAATATGGGTTGCCCCGCCAAGAAGGTCTGCAATCGATTGGCGGGTTCCGCGCTGCTTCAGGACGAGGAGCTTGTCGCGCGCATTCTGCGCGCGGTCGTACAAGCAGTCGCCGCGCCGGTGACCTTGAAGACACGCACAGGCTGGGACCCAAATCACAAGAATGGTGCGCGCATCGCAAAAATCGCAGAGGACAGCGGTATAGCCGCGCTCGCCATTCATGGCCGAACTCGTACCGACATGTATCAGGGAGATGCCGAACACGAAACCGTACGCGCCATCAAAGCACAAGTAAAGATTCCCGTATTTGCAAACGGAGATATTGATTCTCCACAGCGCGCGCGACAAATTCTCGAGGAGACGGGCTGTGATGGGATCATGATCGGCAGGGCCGCCCAGGGGCGGCCATGGATCTTCGACGATGTCAATTTTTTTCTCTCGACTGGAGAAATTCGCGCGGTGCTAGCGCTGGAAAAAGTCCGTGATATTATGCGCGCCCACCTCGAAGACCTGTATGCCTTCTACGGCGATCAAACCGGTGTTCGAGTGGCACGTAAACACTTGAGTTGGTATTTCCGGCAGCATCCCGGACAAGAGGACTTGCGGAATCGTCTCGTGCAAATCGAGACGCCCGAGGAGCAACTGTCCACGCTGCTGCAGCATTACGAAACGGGTGTGGAACGCGCTGCGTAGGCGTACATTTGGACAAGAAAAAAATCAGCGGGGATTTGAACTTAAGCCCATGGTCGCAAAAAAGAAATCGAAATCTCGTCGAGAAATCGCGGCTGCATTCAACGGTCGCGACCTGAAAGTCAATGGCAAGGGTGTGCCCTTGCGCTCGCAGGCCGAGGAGGCTTTACAGTGTTATTTTGAAACGCTGAACGGCCATAAGCCCGCGCATTTGTACGACCTCGTGATGCGCGAAGTGGAAGAACCGCTGTTCAAAGTCGTCATGGGCCACGTGCAGGGGAATCAAAGCCGTGCCGCAACCATTCTTGGCATCAACCGCGGCACTTTGCGCAAGAAACTCAAAGAGTTCGGCATTGGTGAGTAAGTAGGTAGCCCCTAGTGCTCACGCCCGTACGCCGCGCGTTGCTCAGTGTTTCCGATAAGACCGGCATCGTCGAATTTGCGCGCGAGTTGAAAGGACGCGGTATCGAGTTGTTGTCGACCGGCGGCACGGCCAAGCTGTTGACGAGCCACGGCATCCCAGTTAAGGAAGTCGCAGAACACACCGGCTTCCCGGAAATCATGGGCGGACGCGTCAAGACCTTGCATCCCAAAATTCACGGCGGCTTGTTGGGACGGCGCGGCCTCGATGAGGCGGTCATGCGCGAGCACAGTATCGAACCCATCGATCTATTGGCGGTCAATCTCTACCCGTTCGCGGCAACCGTAAGCCGCGCGGATTGTACCTACGAGGACGCGGTCGACAACATCGACATCGGCGGTCCCGCAATGGTCCGCGCCGCGGCAAAAAATCATGCCTCGGTCACGGTGGTGGTAGATCCCAATGATTATCGGGAATTGCTCGACGAGCTGGCGGCCAATCAGGGAAGTACCAATCTGACCATGCGCCGGAAGCTGAGCGCGAAGGCGTTCGCCCATACTGCACAGTACGACGCCATGGTTTCCGCCTACTTCACCGGCGCCATTGGCGGCGCGGCCCCGACATTTCCAGACGACTTGAACCTCTCGTTTCGCAAACATCTGGACTTGCGCTACGGCGAAAATCCGCACCAGCAAGCCGCGTTCTACACCGACCCACGCGCCATCGGCGCATCCGTCACGCAAGCGAAGCAAATTCAAGGTCGCGAATTGTCGTTCAACAACATCGCCGATGCCGATACGGCGCTGGAATGCGTGCGTCAATTCGATACCGCGGGTTGTGTCATCGTCAAGCATGCCAATCCCTGCGGAGCCGCGCGCTGCAGCAGCATTGGGGATGCCTATGCACTAGCCTACCGGACTGACCCGACTTCGGCGTATGGCGGCATCATTGCGTTCAATCGTGAATTGGACGCGGCCACTGCGCACGCCATTATCGAGCGACAGTTCGTCGAAGTGATCTTGGCGCCGAGCGTTTCGGAGGACGCCAGGACGATATTGGCAGCCAAGGACAATGTGCGTGTGCTCATCACCGGCGATTTGTCGCTGCCGGTGACGCAATTGCTGGAATATAAAAGCGTGGCGGGCGGCCTGTTGGTACAAACGCGCGACACGGGAGCCATCCGGGCTCAGGAACTGCGAACCGTCACCGAGCGCCCCCCCACGCTGGCAGAGCTGGATGATTTGATCTTTGCGTGGCGAGTTGCGAAATATGTCAAATCGAATGCCATCATCGCCGTGAAGGACAAGGCAACCTTAGGGATCGGCGCCGGACAGATGAGTCGGGTGATCAGCAGCAAGATCGCCGCGATGAAGGCCAAAGACGTTGGTCTGACGCTGGAAGCCGCTTCAGTCGCATCCGATGCCTTCTTTCCGTTTCGCGACGGACTGGACGCGCTGGCCGAGTTCGGCATCAAAGCCGTCATTCAACCGGGCGGTTCACGACGCGATGCCGAGGTGATCGCGGCCGCGAACGAACACGACATCGCCATGGTATTCACCGGGATGCGCCATTTCCGCCACTAGAGACACCGGTATGAAAGTGTTGATTGTCGGCGGCGGCGGTCGCGAGCACGCCCTGGCATGGAAATGCGCCTCATCGCCGCGGGTTCAGCATGTCTATGTTGCGCCCGGCAACGCCGGCACGGCACTCGAGCCGAAAGTCAGCAACGTCGCGATCGCAGCAGATGATATTGAGGCCCTGCTTCAATTTTCGATCGCCGAGGATATCGACCTCACCATCGTCGGACCCGAGGCTCCTCTGGTCGCCGGCATTGTCGACCGCTTCATCGCGGCCAATCGGCGCTGCTTTGGTCCGTCACGGAAGGCAGCGCGACTCGAAGGCTCGAAAGCCTTCGCCAAGGACTTCCTCAACCGTCATCGCATTCCGACTGCAAGCTTTGCCACCTTTACGGCGGCAAACTTCGACGAACAGTACGTGCGCAAGCAGCGGCTGCCGCTGGTCGTCAAGGCGGACGGATTGGCGGCAGGCAAAGGCGTCGTCATCTGCGACACCCACGAATCAGCCGTTGCATGCGCCCGCGCCATGCTCGGCGGCAGTTTTGGCGCCGCCGGCAACACCATCGTGATCGAAGAGTTTCTGCAGGGCGAGGAAGTGAGCTTCATCGTCGTAGCCAGTGATCAACAAGTGATTGCGCTGGCGACATCACAGGACCACAAGCGTCGCGACGACAACGATAAGGGACCGAACACCGGCGGCATGGGCGCCTATTCGCCCGCGCCGATTGTCACGCCGCAACTGCAGCAACGCATCATGCGTGAAGTCATCGAACCTACTTTGAGGGGCCTGCGCAGCGACGGCAATCCTTACCTGGGCTTTTTGTACGCGGGGTTGATGATTTCGGCGGACGGCACGCCGAATGTCTTGGAATTCAACTGTCGATTCGGCGATCCGGAAGCGCAGCCGATCTTGATGCGCCTGCAAAGCGATCTGGTCGAGCTGTGCGAGGCGGCTCTTGCGGGCACCCTGCAGGGGCGCGAGATTCGATGGGACGCACGCGCGGCGCTCGGGGTGGTCATGGCGGCGGGCGGCTACCCGGAGGCTTACCGCACGGGTGATCCCATCCGCGGTCTCGAGACGGCTGCGGCGCTCCCGGGAAAAGTATTTCATGGCGGCACCCGCGGCGAAGGCTCGCAGATCGTCACGGCGGGCGGGCGCGTGCTCTGCGCCGTCGGCTTGGGAGAGAGTGTGAGAGATGCGCAGCTTCAGGCATACAATCTCGTGCATGCCATCCACTGGAATTTAGTGCAGTACCGGCTTGATATCGGCTATCGGGCCATCAAGCGCTAGGAGTTTCCCATGCCACACGTTCGTCCGAGCATCGCCGATAAACGGCGTGCATTTCATCGCCTGCATCAAGACGGCTGCTTCGTCATTCCCAACCCGTGGGATGTGGGCAGCGCCCGCTATCTGCAATCCTTGGGCTTCAAGGCCTTGGCCACCACGAGCTCAGGATTCGCCTGGTCGCACGGTCATCGCGATGGCGGGATGTCGCGGGATCGCGTGTTGGATCATCTGACCGAGATGGTGGAGGCCACGGATTTACCCATTAACGCGGATTTCGAGCACGGATATTCACCCGATGCGGCAGGGCTCGCCGACAGTGTGCGCCTCGCGGTGGAAACCGGTGTTGCGGGACTTTCAATTGAAGACTCGACCGGGGACGCCTCTAAACCGCTGTTCGACTTCGACACGGCCATCGAGCGCATGCGCGCGGCCCGCAAAGCCATCGACAAGGCCGGCAACGACACGATGCTGATTGGCCGTGCCGAGTGCTTTCTGGTGGGTCAACCGGACATCGAGCAGACCATTGCCAGACTCAAAGGCTACGCGAATGCGGGAGCCGACTGTTTGTACGCGCCCGGAATTCGCACGACGGAACATATCGCAGCGGTCGTCGCGGCCGTCGCACCAAAACCCGTCAACCTATTGATTGGCTTCAACGCCGATCTGAGCATGCCGCAAATCGCCGCACTGGGGGTGCGGCGCGTGAGCGTCGGCGGCGCGCTGGCGCGTGCAGCCTGGGGCGGATTCATGCGCGCCGCGAAACTTATGATCGAGCAAGGCAAGTTCGATGGATTCGCGGATGCCGCGTCCGGCAATGCCCTGAACACGGTATTCGCACAAACCAAGCCTTAAGATGCCAGTGAGTGCTCCTCGACCAGCCGCATGGCCGGCGGCGCAAAGAAGGCGGTAGTCGCTTCCGCGGACAAGGGATCGCTGTAGAGATGCCCTTGACCTTGCTCGCAGCCGGTGCGCACGAGCTCTGCCCGCTGCTGCGTGGTGTCAATACCCTCTGCGGCGATGGTCAAGCCAAAGCCCTCACCCAGTCCGATGAGCGCACTGACGATCGCGGCGCTTTCGCGGGTCGAATTCATGGTTTCGATGAAGCTCTTGTCGATCTTGATCTTGTCGAGTTTGATATTTCTCAAATGATATAGGCTCGAATAGCCCGTGCCGAAATTATCCAGCGCGATTCGCACGCCCGCCTCCCGCAGGCCGCCGAGTACGTGCTGCGCGCCTTCGAGGTCCGCCACCAACGCACTCTCCGTGATTTCGATCTCCAGCCGCTGCGGTGCCACGCCGCTTTCCGTTAAAATCTTCACGACTTGCGCCTTCAGATCCCGATCCTTGAGCTGGCTCGGGAACAGGTCAACCGCCAGGACGATGTGCGGCGGCCAGCGGGCCGCCGCGGCACACGCTTCGCGCAACAGCTGCGCGGCGAGTTGATGAATCAAGCCGGTTTCTTCGGCAATGGGAATGAACCGTTCCGCCGGTATCACTCCATGGATCTGGTGAATCCACAGGGGCGCCGCTTCGAATCCAACCACTTCGCCGCTTTTGAGATTGAAGGAAGGCTGAAAGACCGTGCTAATGCAGCCGCTTTCCATGGCCTCGCGCAGATCGATCTCAATCTGGTGGCGCTCTCGGACTTGGCGGTCCATCTGCGGCTCGAAGAATCGAAGCGCGGAGCGGCGTTCCTCTTTGGCCCGATATAGCGCCACATCCGCCTTGCGTAGCGCTTCTTCCGGCACGGTCGCATCGTTTGGCACGACCGCAATGCCGATTCCGGCGCCGATTCTGTGCTGCAGTCTGCCGGTTGCGATCGGAATCTCCAACGCCTGAATCACGCGCAGCGCCACATTGGTAGCCGCTTCGGGCCCAACCAAGTGACGCGCAAGAATCGCAAATTCATCGCCGCCGAAACGAGCGAGCAGATCGCCGCCACGCACAGCGCTCTGCAGCCGCTGCGCCACGACGATCAATACCTCGTCACCGATCGCATGACCGTGAACATCGTTGATCTGCTTGAAGCCGTTCAAATCCAGTAAAAATACGCCGTGCACGGCGCCGCCGCGCGGCGGCGCTGCAAGCGCTGCCTTCAGCGCATCGTCGTATTGCCGCCGATTCGGCAATCCGGTGAGACCGTCTTGGAAGGCTAGCTCTCGCGCGAGCGTTTCCGCGGCTACACGGCGTCCTGTTTCGCGTTTCTGTTCGAGATAGCGACGGATGGCAAACACCAGCAACGACAGCATGAGCACGCCGCCCAGCAGCAGCAGCTCATCGACCTCGATGGTCTGTTCTTTTGCGGGCGTGTTGCCCTCGTTCGCGAAAATATCGACTCGCCAGGCATAGAAAGTGGCCACTAGCATGATGAACGCAATCAGCGACAAATCCTTGATACTTCTTCGGTGCCGGCTGATGAAGTGGCGAAGCCTCGAATTGTCCATAACTACCCGTAGGCCGTGCCCGGCCTTTGCTTCCGTGAGAGAATCACTATGGTTCAGCCGTGAGGTGGGCGCTTCGAGCGGCGTCTCATTTCGATCACGTCATGCGGTTGCGATGCTCAGCCTGCTGCACCGCAAAAGTCGATTCAGCCGGCTTTTTCGAGGGAGAAATGCGCCTAGCAATCTGCATCATGGCGGCGGCGATCGCATTGAGCGCCTGTGGCGGAGGATCGGGAGGCGCAATCGGCGCGCCTTCCGGACTGGCAGCGCCGAATGGTCCGGTCATCACCAGCGAGGCCGATACCATTCTGCACATGGACCAGTTACGGGCCGCGGGATTTCGCGGCGGCGGCGTGCGCGTAGGCGTCATCAGCACCGGTGTCGTCAATCTCGCCTCCTATCAAGCCGCAGGTGTGTTGCCCGCCGGGATCTACGTCAGCCAGCACACGGCAGGCACACTCGATGAAGGCAGCTGGATGCTCGAACTAGTTCACCAACATGCGCCCGATGCCGTGCTCGGGTTTTGCGACGGAGTCGATCTCGATTTCAACGGCTGCATTCAGGATTTGGGAAACAACTTCCACGCGGACATCATCGTCGACGACATATTGTTCTCAGGCCAGTTCTATCCCGATGGCACCGCAGCGACCGTTGCCCAATTGGAAACTGCGAACGATCGAATGGTCTTCATCCATCTTTCTGGCAACGAACAGAATGGCGGCTACTGGCAAGGACCCTTTGTGCCCGCGGCGGCGACCATCGCCGGTTCGCAGGTGATGCTGCTCGACTTTGGGATCGCGAGCGGCGGCGTCGGCGATGCGTTCAATGCGATCACGGTGCGCCCCACTGATCGCTTGAGACTCATCCTGAATTGGAACGATCCACCGCACGATCCCGCCAATCACACGCTCACAGCCTATCTTCTCGACGGCAGCTCGCAGGTGCTTACCCAGGTCAGCGGTCAGTCGGATCCGACGGTGGTCCTTGACTACACCAATACGTCCGGGGCGGCGCAAGCCGTGCGCCTCGCCATATCACTGGATACGGGTTCGTCTCAGGGTCTGATCGTGCAGGTCACCGAAGGGAGCGCGACTTGCAACATCGAGTGCCTGCCACTGGCGCACACCAGCTCGGGGCTCGCGGGCGGTACGATCGGCGATGCCGCGGATGCACTGGTCGTCGGCGCCACTTTCGCGGCGTCGCCACGCATGCTCGAAGCGTGGTCGAACCACGGCCCGTTCCGCATTGATTTCCAGGTCGCCGCGGACGCGGCCTCACCAGACGGGTTCGATTACGCGCGCCTCGCCACGCCGCTGCAGATTGCAAAACCCGACTTGGTCGCCCCGGACTGCGTCACCACTCCGTTCAGCGACGGCAGGAAGCTCACCAACAATCAATTCTGCGGGACCTCCGCCGCCGTTCCGTCGGTTGCGGGCGCGGCAGCGCTGCTCGAGAGTGCGGGATTCAATCGCGCCCAGGTGCTCAAGGCGCTGCGCAGCACCGCGGTGCCCTTGGGGGCATCCGCCTGGGATCCTGGTTACGGCTTTGGACTTGCCGATGCCGCCGCGGCCCTGCATTCAGGCGGCAACTAGTCCTCGGCACTGTGAATTTGAGCGGCTCGCATGGCTTAGCGCCTTGCATGCGGGACGCTCAATTTCACCAGTGTTGGAGCACTAGTTTCGAACGGCTGCCGTCGGTGGGTAGCGTCGTACGCACTCGTAGACTAGAAGATCTCGTGTCGTCCAACATCTGCCGGTACACCGGCATGTGATATCGATCGGCCTAGCTCTCATCAGGGAGTGTAAGAAGAGTCAAGGCCCTGTTGCCTTTGGGCCTTGACTCTTCTTACCCTCCCTGGCGCCTCACCATCGTCTGCATCAGATGCTCCAGGGCTGCGGCCGGCTCGGCGCATTGGCCCGTGTGCACCGGCGAGGTTTGCACGATCGTGCTTCGCGGCGCGACCAGCCAATGAAAGCGCTCGCGTGCGGACAGCTTGCCGATGTCGCCGGCTGCTTCTCCACCGGCGCAAATCGCCGGAATCCTTTGCAGCACGCTTCTGACAAGGTCCAGATCAACCCGCGAGTCGATGGCGAGCAGTGCTTTCTCGTCCAACTCGATACCCGCCAGTAAAATGCGCTCGACATCGCAAGAGAGAATGATGCCGGCATTCACGAACTCGCCGCGCTCGACGCGCGGCACGGCGCGAACGACCGCATAGTCATACGTGCGCAGCGCGTGCACGGAGGGCTTCCTCGACGAAAACGTCAGATGCGGCCAGTCTTGCCGTGAAGTAGTTCAGATAGGCATCCCGTTGTTGGGATTTGCTCTCAAAGCCCGGATCATCCGCAAGCCACGTCTCGGGAACAAGGTCGACGATTCGGGCGATTTTATCGATGGCCAAGCGCGCCCTCATTTCCGCATCGACTTGCGCGAGCCTGCTCGCCAGCTTCAACAACACGTGGTCCACAATCCGCGAAAACGGCGTCAGTGCATGTTGATCGCGTTGATTCCAGGCGTGGTGGAAATACAAGGCGGCGCCATGATCGATGAGCCACAGCCGCCGATGCCACATCAGCATATTGACGTTGCGCGCAGTTCGATCGACGTTACAAACAAATGCATCGAACCAAACGACGGCCGAAGCCAGTTCAGCATCGGGCTGAAACACCAAAGGATCGAAGGTAACCGAACCGGGCAGATAGTCCAAGGCAAGGTTTAAGCCGCCGCTCGCGCCGATGAGGCTTTGAATTTCCGCATCGGGTTCCGTGCGCGCCAGATCCGGCGGCAGCATCACGAAGACAATTTCAGGGATAGGCATGCCCACGAGCCGCCCGATCTCCCCTGCCAGCAATTCCGCAATCAATGCTTTGGGGCCCTGGCCGGCGCCACGAAACTTGAGCACGTACAAACCGTCATCGTCGGCCTCGATGATGGCGGGTAATGATCCGCCCTCGCGCAATGGCGTGACGTAGCGGCTCGCGGTGACGGTTCTTATGCGGGGTAGTCGGTCCGTCACGGGCCTTTGAACGGGTCCGCCGAGCGCTGGACCGAATTGGCGTACTCTTTGCCGTTCAGCTCCGCATCCTTCAATTCTTTCAGCGTGTTGCAGCGGGTGCGCGGGAAATGCGAGCCGAGTTGGCCTTCGTCGCGACAGAATACCAGCATCCCATTGCGATTGACCGGCTTGTATCCGCGACCCCGCATTTGCTTGATCTCCGCCTCGGTGGGGACCCCATTGCCCGCCTCGCTTTTGTCGGCCTTCGGAGCCGGCGCGGCGGGCGCGCCCGGCACCTGTTTCGCTTCACTGGTGCTCGCCGGTGCAGTCGCCGCGGATGTTTGCGCGGCGGGTGCTGGAGCGGCGGGTGATTCCGCCGCGGGCGGTTGGGCGGGTGATTGCGGTTCGTCCGCCAGCGCCGCAGAACACGCGCCGGCCGACAGCACCAAAAGACAGGCTGCTAATTTCATATTCGACGCTCCCTAATGACGCCTTCGTGTATGCCATAGACCACACAACGCGTCAAACGCCGGGCGGCGGAGCCACACCCGCAGCGCTACTGTGAACTCGCCACCTCAATTTGCGCGTTCTGAGTGATCTTTGGGTCGCTGCTCGAATGATGGGCGCGAAACAGGCGGCCCCGTTCGGCCAACAGAACAAAGCCGAGACTGATGAATCCGCAGCACAAGGCCCCGGCGGCCAGCGGCACGGTGGTGCCGTTGAATTGCTCGCCGATGAGAATTCCGACCAGTGCGCCGCTGAAGGTCGAGATGAAGCCTTGCAGCGACGCGGCAATTCCCGCGATTGATCCCATCGGTTCCATCGCCATGGCGCCGAAGTTGGACACCGACAGGCTAAAGGTCGCCATGGTCAACGATTGCAGCACCACAAAGGTCCAAATCCGCTCCAGTCCCAGCGCTGCGACGAGCACATGCAGCCCCGTGACGGCAATGAACAAGAGCAACGCCGTATGCGATATCAGCCGCATACCCAGGCGCTCCACGATGCGTGAATTCAAGTATGCGGACATGCCCATGAAAATCGCGCACAACGCGAACATGCTGGGCATCAACTTGGGCCGGTGAAACACCTCTGAGAAAATCTGCGCCACCATGCCGACGTAAGCCATGATGGTTCCGAACATTACCATCATGGCGAGCGTGTAGAAGATCGACGCGCGGGTGCCGAGTACGAGCTTGGCCGCGTTCAGCACGTGCTTGAGCGTGAGCGTCATGCGGTACTCGGGATGCAGAGTTTCCGGCAGTCGCAAGTAGCCCCAGGCCGCGACCATTGCGGCAAAAAGCGCAAACACCACGAAAATATAGCGCCAGGGAGCGATCAGCAGGATCAGCTGGCCCAAGCTCGGCGCGAGAATCGGCACCGTCAGGAATACCACGAAAGTCAGCGACATGACCCGCGCCATCTGCCGTCCGGAGTAAAGATCCCGCACAACCGAGCGTGTCACGGTGACGCAGGCAGCGGCCAGGCCATGCACGAAACGCCATGCGAGCAGCGCCTCAAAAGTGCCGCTCAGACTGCACAGCAGCGCGGCGATGACATAGAGCGTCAAGCCGCCAAGCAAGATCGGCCTGCGGCCGAATCGATCGGACAGCATGCCCCAAACCAACTGTCCCAGCCCCATCCCCGTCATGTAGGCGGTGACGATCCATTGACCGTGATTCGGATCGCCGACGTTCAGTGCACTGACGATGGTCGGAAAAGCCGGCAGCATCGCATCGATGGCGATGGCCTGTGTCGACATGGTCGCTGCCGCCAATATCACAAACTCAAGAAACCCAATCGAATGGGCGTCGCGCTTCTCAGCCATGAATATCGTTTAGCTCTTTGAAATGATTGGCGCGCCGGCAGGCGGCGGCGAGCCCGCTGAGGGCTTGCGTGCGATGCTGGTCGCCATGGTGACGATGGAGGCAAGATCGGTCAGATTCGCCGGCACCACCAGCGTTGTGCCCGCTTGCGCGAGCTTGCCGAACTGCTTCACGTACTCTTCGCCGATGCGCAGCTGCATGGCCTCGATGCCGCCGCGATCGGACAGCGCGATGCCCACTTGCCGCAGGCCTTCCGCCGTCGCCGTGGCGACCGCGAGAATCGCTTGGGCCTGGCCCTCGGCCTCATTGATCTGCTGCTGCTTGTTGGCCTCGGATTGCTTGATCACGCGCTGCTTGTCGCCTTCCGCCGCGTTGATCTTTGCGTCCCGCTCTCCCTCGGAGGTCAGAATGACGGCGCGCTTTTCGCGCTCGGCGCGCATTTGCTTCTCCATCGCCGAGAGCACGTCCTTGGGCGGGGTGATGTTCTTGATTTCGTAGCGGAGCACCTTGACCCCCCAAGGAGACGAAGCCTTGTCCAATTCGCTGACGACGTTGGTGTTGATCTGCCCGCGAGCTTCGAAGGTCCGGTCCAGCTCGATCTTGCCGATCTCGCTGCGCAGCGTGGTTTGCGCAAGCTGCGAAATCGCAAAGCCATAGTTGGTGATCCCGTAGGACGCCAGGTGAGGATCCATCACTTGCATGTACAACACTGCGTCGACGCCCACTTGTACGTTATCGCGGGTGATGCAGATCTGTTCGGCGATGTCGATCGCGATTTCTTTGAGGCTGTGCTTGTAGGCGATGCGCTCCATGAACGGCATGAGAATGTGAAAGCCGGCCGACAGTGTGCGGCTGTACTTGCCCAAGTGCTCTATCACGAACGCGCTCTGCTGCGGCACCACCGTCGCGGTTTTGGCAATTACCACCACGATCAGTATGGCGATGATGATGGCGCCATATCCCAAAGTCATATTCACGAATTTTCTCCATGCACAACGAGCGTCAAGCCATTGACCCGGTCAATTCGCGCGCGTCCGCCAGCAGCGATCGGTGAACTCCCGCCGTTGACCGCATTCCAGGAACTGCCGCAGTACTCCAGCCGGCAGGTCTCGCCCGGCGGCAATGCCGCGGGGAGCACGACGGTCTCGCCGACCGGCCCCTGCTTCATGTCGGGTAGTTTGCGGCGCATGCGAGCGTAGATCCGCCGCCGAAATGCAACCATGGAGAACGCGGCCAACACGGCGAACAGCAGCCACTGCATCCAAACGGCGGGCAACAATCCCGCCAGATCCAATAAACCCACGACGAGAGCCGATGCGCCGACGAACACCAGATAGAACTGGGCATCCACGAAACCCAACTCAGAGCCCAAAAGTACGGCGCCGACCGCAATCCACGCCCACCACTCCATGCCTTTACTCCTGGGACTAGTGCCGCACTAGCGCTTCATCGCGTCGAAGAAATCCGTGTTGGTCTTGGTGTCTTTCATCTTGTCGAGCAAGAACTCGATTGCCGCCAGCTCGTCCATCGGATGCAAGAGCTTGCGCAAAATCCACATCTTCGACAGCTCCGAGGGCTCGGTGATGAGTTCCTCTTTGCGCGTGCCCGAACGGTTGATATTGATCGAAGGGAACACGCGCTTTTCCGAGATGCGGCGATCCAAATGGATTTCCGAATTACCGGTGCCTTTGAATTCCTCGAAAATGACGTCGTCCATCTTTGAACCCGTATCGACCAGCGCGGTGGCAAGAATTGTCAGGCTGCCGCCCTCTTCGATATTGCGCGCCGCGCCAAAGAAGCGCTTCGGCCGTTGCAGGGCATTTGCATCGACGCCGCCCGTCAGCACCTTGCCGGAGCTCGGCACCACGGTGTTGTAGGCGCGAGCCAGGCGCGTGATGGAGTCGAGCAGAATGACCACATCTTTCTTGTGTTCGACCAGACGCTTGGCTTTTTCGATCACCATCTCCGCCACTTGGACGTGCCGGCTGGCAGGTTCATCGAAGGTCGAGGAAACCACTTCGCCCTTCACCGTGCGCGCCATTTCCGTCACTTCCTCTGGGCGCTCGTCGATGAGCAGCACGATGAGGTACACCTCAGGATGATTGGCCGTGATGGCAGTTGCGATGTTTTGCAGCAGCATGGTTTTGCCGGCTTTTGGCGGTGAGACGATCAGTCCGCGTTGGCCCTTGCCGATGGGCGCGACCAAATCAATGGCCCGCGCCGTCAAATCCTCGGTTGAGCCGTTGCCGCGCTCCAATTTCAGCCGTTCGGTCGGATGCAGCGGCGTCAGGTTTTCGAACAGCACCTTGCCGCGCGAACTCTCCGGAGAATCGTAGTTGATCTCGCCGACCTTGAGGAGCGCGAAATAACGCTCGCCATCTTTCGGCGGCCGGATCAGGCCGGAGATGGAATCCCCGGTGCGCAGATTGAAGCGGCGGATCTGACTCGGGGATACGTAGATATCGTCCGGCCCGGCCAGGTAGCTGGAGTCGGAAGAGCGCAGGAACCCGAAGCCATCCTGCAGAATCTCCAACACGCCGTCGCCGTAAATATCCTCGCCCTTGCGAGCATGCGCCTTGAGCACGCCGAAAATGATGTCCTGCTTGCGCGAGCGGCCCATGTTCTCGAGACCCATGGTCTCGGCCAGCTTGACCAGATCGCTGATCGGACGCTTTTTCAGCTCCGTCAGGTTCATCGAGCTGCGGCTGCGCGCAAGATCGGTCGGTGCAATGATCTCTAAGTCATCGCCGCCCTCCGGCAGATCGCCGTAGTCCTCGTGCACCGGCCGACCCCCGTTGGAGTTGCCGTTGCGATTGTCGTTGCGTGGTCCGCGGTTGCGATTGGATCGGCCGCCACCCCCTTGGCCGCCACCCTGCTGACCGCCACCCTGGCCCCCGCCGCGCGATTGATTCCCTAGGTAGCCTCTCACAGGTTGCTGTCCAGAAAAGCGGCCAGCTGTGATTTGGTCACGGCGCCGACTTTTTGGGCCTCGACGGTCCCGTTCTTGAACAGGATCAGTGTGGGGATGCCGCGGATGTTGAATTTGGGGGGGGTGTGGGGATTTTCGTCGATATTGAGCTTGGCGATGCGAATCTTGTCTTTGTACGTGTCGGCAATCTCATCGAGGATGGGCGCGATCATTTTGCAGGGACCGCACCATTCTGCCCAAAAATCCAACAATACGGGCTTGTCAGACTTTAATACGTCCTTGTCGAACGTGGCGTCGCTGGTGTGAACGATACTTGGGTTACTCACTGCGGATACAGCTCCTTTTGGAGATTTATATGAAGTTAAAACAGGTTATTTTGGGGAAGCTAGAACCCAAACCATTACCGCGAAGTGACGATGCGCGGCCGTTCGGGCACAATACAGCGGGTTTAGCGGTCTTGATTACCTTAAAAGGGTACCGATGATACGGTTAGGGAGCGGATAGACCAGCTCCTTGGTTGGCCATATTGTTATCCGGTCCCCATCATTTTGCAAGTTTATGCAATTCACAAAGCGAAAATGTCAGACGCCCATCTCAGTCAGCTTACTTTTGATTCCTTAAATATCCCCGAATCCGTGAAGCGCGGTATCGCCGAGCAAGGCTTTACCCGTGCGACGCCCATTCAGGCGCAAACGCTGCCCATCGCCCTCGCGGGCCGCGACGTTGCGGGTCAAGCGCAGACCGGAACCGGCAAGACCGCCGCATTTCTCATCGCACTGTTCAATCGTCTGTTGACTGGCCCGGCGCCGACCAACCGGCCGGCCAATGCGCCGCTTGCCATCGTCATTGCGCCGACGCGCGAACTCGCCGTTCAAATCCATTCGGACGCACTGGCCATCGGCAAGTACACCGGATTGAAGCTCGCGATCGTATTCGGCGGAGTCGATTACGAGAAGCAGCGCCGTATTCTCGAGGAAGGCGTGGACGTACTAATTGGCACGCCCGGGCGAATCATCGACTACTTCAAACAACATGTGTTCGATTTGCGGCACATTCAAGTGGCGGTGCTGGATGAGGCAGATCGTATGTTCGATCTTGGCTTTATCAAGGACATCCGCTTCATATTGCGCCGCATGCCGCATCCGACTCTGCGCCTCACCATGATGTTTTCCGCCACGCTGTCGCATCGGGTCATGGAACTTGCGTACGAGCATATGAACAACCCGGAGCTCATCCGCATCGAACCGGACAAAATGACGGTTGATCGGGTCACGCAGGTGCTTTACTTCCCTTCCACCGAGGAAAAGATTCCCCTCCTGATGGGCCTACTGCGCCGCATCGATGCGCGCCGCACCATGGTATTCGTGAACACCAAGCGCGTGGCCGAGGTGCTGGAGCGCACGCTGACGGCGAACGGTTTCGTGGCCCAGGCGTTGTCCGGAGACGTTCCGCAAAACAAGCGCTTGAAAATGATGCGCGATTTTCACAGCGGCGACATCGCGGTATTGATCGCCACTGATGTGGCTTCGCGCGGCTTGCACATTCCGGACGTAAGCCATGTGTTCAACTTCGACCTACCGAATGACGCGGAAGACTACGTGCATCGCATCGGACGCACGGCGCGCGCCGGCGCCGAAGGCGATGCCATCAGTTTCGGCTGTGAGGAATACGCTATTTCGCTCCCCGACATCGAGCGCTACATCGGCCATCAAATTCCGCGCGCGGCCATTGATGCGGTGGATTTGGCAGCCGTCACCGCGCCGCCTCCCGCCGTGTGGCGCGAGCGTGCGCCCCGGCAGGGACAGTCCCGCGGCGGCGGCCGCTCCGGCGGCAGCCGATCTGGCGGTCCAAACCGATCCGGCGGCGGGCGCTCTAGTGGCGGTCCACCGCGTCGCGGTCCGCCCTCCCGCCCCTCGCATTCGAACGCGCCCCGACCCCAAGCATCCTCCCCGAACTCTGGGAACGCCGCCGGAGCCGGCGATGCACCGGCACAGGATCCTAACCGGCGCAGACGTCGGCGCGGGCGCGGCGGCGGTGGTCCCGCCGGTGGCGCGCCGAATCCCGGCGCAGCGGGTTCTTAGAAGCCGGCTACAGCAACTCGGCGACACTGTCGATGGCGGCAAAGTCCTCGGTCGCTTGCGGCGGCGCACCGCTATCGGGGCGTCGTACCGCGCGCAAATGCGCAATGCCGTAGTCGCGCGCGCACTGAAGCACCCTTAAGCTGTCGTCAATGAACAAGGTACGCTGCCGCGAGAACTCCTCGCGTGCCGCCAGCCGCGGCCAAAACGCAGCATCCTCTTTCGGCGCATCGAAAGGCTGTGATGAATAGCAAGCATCAAAGTACTGCGTCAATGCAACGCGCTCGTTTTTGATGGCGAGCGTCGTGGGGTGCGAGTTGGTAACCAGCACTACCCGTTTGCCGCTGGCGCGCAATTTTTGCAGAAACACTTCCGCGCCCGGCAAGAATCCCACCCGCGGCATTGTCTCGCGCTTCAGCGCCGGGATGTCGAGCTTCAGCTCGCGGGTCCAATAGTCGATGCAATACCACTGCAAGGTGTGCGCCACATTCTTGAATTTGAGCGCCAAATGCTCGTGTGATTGCGCCTCGCTCATGCCATGGGCTGCCGCGTATCGGTTGGGGACCAAGGTCCCCCAAAACCAATTGTCGAAGCGCAAGTCCAAAAGTGTGCCGTCCATGTCGAGCAACACGGTATCGACACTTTTCCAGTCGACTGCAGAGGATGCATCCATATGCGTATGATACCTCGATGCGAGATCTAGCCAGCCTGGCCGATGCTCTGATGCCCGTCGTCGAACGCGCAAGCACCGCCATCATGCAAATTTACGACGGTGCGTTCGCCGTGCAACGCAAGGACGACAACTCCCCGCTGACCCTGGCTGACTTGGAATCGCAACGGGTCATCATCGATGGACTGAAGCACCTCACGCCGGAGATCCCGATCTTGTCGGAAGAATCGGCCGCAGCGCCGTGGGTCGAACGCCAAACCTGGCGCGAGCTATGGGTGGTCGATCCGCTCGACGGCACACGCGAATTCATCAAGCGCAATGGCGAATTCACCATCAACATAGCGCTCATCGTGCAACATGAAGCGGTGCTTGGCGTGGTGTGCGCGCCGGCTCAAAAAGTCACCTATTGGGGCATGGCCGGGGATGGCGCGTTCATGCGCGTGCACGCCGCCGAGACACGTGCCATTCATACCGCCCCGCCGCAACAGCCTGTGCGGGTTCTCGGCAGCCGCTCGCATGCCAGTGCACAGACGGCGGCGTATTTGACGCGCCTGGGTCCCCACGTCGTGAGCGGCGTAGGAAGCTCACTGAAATTTTGTCTGCTCGCGGAAGGTAAAGCAGACTTATATGTACGTTTCGGCGCAACATCGGAGTGGGATACGGCGGCGGGACAAGCGGTGTTGGAAGCCGCCGGAGGCCACGTCACCCGCATGGACGGCCATCGGATGCGCTACAACTGCCGCGAAAGCCTGATTAACGGCGACTTCGTCGCTTTCAGTGATCCGAAGGTCTTGCCGTCTTAGGCATGCCCCACGGGTTCGCACAATTGCAACGTCGCGTCCAACAAGGTCGGGATATCGAATACCACTTCGTCCTCGGCGATGGTCAGCTTGGCGACGCCCGCGGCGGCGATGAGCGCGGCCGGTACATGAATCTGATCGCGCCGTTGCGGACTGGTCCAGAAACTCACCCGCGCATCGCCGAAGGCGCGGTTGAGTGCGCTCCACCGCAAGTGTGCTGCGCGAGCCGTGGGCGTGTCACCGCCCCATTGACGCTGTGCGACCGCGATTGACGTATCACCCGAAGGCAACTGTGCGTGGGCCATCAAATCGTGCACATAGCGCACCATCTCGTTGGGATCTACCCGCTCAGCCATTTTATGAACTTGGGTCATATGCGTAAGGTCTCCTGGTGAGATGTAGTTTGGGGGTTAAGTCCCAAAAACCAAGGGCGGCAGGCTCAACCGCGAAGGGTTAAGATTCGCCGCATGGATGACAGCTTCATTATGCCCGTAGCCATTGCGGGCGCCCTGGCGGGCGCCTACAAGGTCTGGGAGATCTCCCTGGATGCTCGAGAGGCTGCGAACCGCATCGCCAAGGACACTTGCTCCCGCGCCGTGGTACAGTTTTTGGACGGTACCGTCGCATTCGCAGGCTTTAGGTTGAGCCGCGACTCGAGGGGCAAACGGCGCCTGCTGCGCACTTACACCTTTGATTACACGAACGACGGTTTCGAACGCGCGCAGGGGTTCATCGTGCTTGCCGGAAACCGGCTCGAGGCGGTGGGACTTGCGGGCAGCCCGTCGTGAGTTCCGCCCTGAATATCGATCTTCATACCCATTCGAACTATTCAGATGGCTCCTTGAGCCCTGCCGAGCTCATCGAGCGTGCGGCCGCGGCCGGCGTCGAGGTCCTGGCCCTCACCGACCACGACAGCGTCGCGGGCCTCGATGAGGCGCAGCGCGCGGCGGCCGAGCGAGGCTTGAAGTTGGTCCCGGGCGTCGAGATCTCGGCCGCGTGGCGTTCGCAGGCGATTCATGTGCTGGGCCTTTGGATCGATCCCGTATCATCAGAACTGCGCAGCTTGCTGCATGCACAGGGCGATCTGCGGCGCGTGCGCATGCGCAAGATTTGCGCACGCCTCGAAAAATTGCGGCTTCCGGGCGCGGAATTGCTGGCCGCCGTGGAGCGCAATCCTGGATTGCCGACGCGCGCTCACCTCGCGGCAGCGATGGTGGCCGGCGGGCATGTCGATACGCACGACGCTGCATTCCGCAGATACTTGAGCAAGGGCAAAGCCGCGCATATTGCAGCGGAATGGCCCGCGCTCGAGGCGGTGGTCGGCTGGATTCGCGCCGCCGGCGGCGTGGCCTCCCTCGCCCATCCCGCCCGCTACGCCCTCTCAGCCGGTGCGCGCCGCCAGCTGCTCGCGGATTTCACTGCCGCGGGCGGCACCTCGCTCGAAGTGGTGACGGGCGGCAATGGCGCTCAACATGTCGATACTTGCGCGGCACTCGCGGTGAAGCTGGGTCTACTCGGATCGGTGGGTTCGGATTTTCACAGCCCGCAGGCAGCCTGGAATCCCCTGGGCCGCTCCCTTAAGCTACCGGATTGCGTCACCCCGGTGTGGCGCAGCTTCGGTCTATAAACGTGAGCGACGAAAAGAACAACGTCAATACCGATTTGTTCAAGAACATCGAGCGCCTACGTCAGCTGCGCATCGAGCATCGCGATCTTGACGACGTCATTTCCCGACTCAGCATGGACTTCAAGGTGGATGAGCTGCAAATGAAAAGACTCAAGCGGCGCAAGCTGATGCTCAAGGATCAAATCGCGAGACTGGAGAGTCAGCTGATACCGGATCTCAACGCATGAACGAGATCCGGCTGCGCCTGGAGGCGTTTTTCGAAATTCTGTCCACGCGCAACGTGCTGATCGAAATCGGCGTGTTGGCAGTGTGCTTGCTGCTTGGCGGCATAGTGGGCTTGGAGTTGAGCCGGCGCAACCAGCGCCAGCCGAACAAACCGCCGATGGCGTTGTCATGGCGTTACTTCGCCATGCAGGGCCACCTAGTGATCACGCCCATCATTGTGGTGCTCGTTCTGGTGCTGGTCGCCAATAGCACGCTGCTGGCGGCGCATTTCGACGTGACACTGCTTGGTGCCGCGGCACGTCTGATCCTCGCGTACATCGTGGTGCGCTGCGCCGTCTTGGTGTTTGCCGCGAGCCTGGGCAACAAATCCTGGATCCAAAATTGGGAGTCCCGCGTCGCGCTGCTCATCTGGCTGGCGATCGCAGCGGAATACCTGGGGTGGCTCGATCCGATCATTGCCACGCTGGACAGCGTCGGCGTCGCCGCAGGCAAGAGCCGCATCACCGTCTGGTCGGTGCTGAAGCTGCTGTTCACGCTGACGCTGTTCATGTTGGTCGCGGCCTGGATCAGCCGTTGGGTTGAACGGCGCGTCAAGCGGCTCACCAGCGTCGCAATGTCGACGCGCATCGGCATTGCGAAGTTCGCCAATGCATTCTTGATCGCCCTGAGCATTCTCATCGGCTTGAATGCCGCGGGCGTCGATCTAACCGCACTCACCGTGCTCACCGGCGCCGTAGGCTTAGGATTGGGCTTCGGCTTGCAATCCATCGCGGCCAATTTCGTCAGCGGCTTCGTGCTGCTCATGGATCGTTCGATCAAGCCGGGCGATGTCATCAGTCTCTCGGGACAATCCGGCACCAGCACTGAGAACTTCGGCTGGGTGCAGGAACTGCGCGGGCGCTATGTGGTCGTGCGCGACCGCGACGGCGTGGAAATGCTGGTACCCAATCAACAGCTCATCTCCAATGCCGTGATCAATTGGAGCTACACCGATCCGCGCATCCGACTGAAACTGCCCATCCGCGTCAGCTACCGCGACGATCCGGAACTGGCGCTGAAAATCCTGCTCGAGGCGTGCCAGGGCCAGACGCGCGTATTGAGCGACCCCGCACCGGTGTCGCGCTTGATGCACTTCAGCGACAGCGGCATCGAGCTTGAACTGCGTTTCTGGATTTCCGATCCGCAGGAGGGCGTCAACAACGTACGCTCGGAAGTCAACCGCGCGATATGGCGCCTGTTCAAGGAGCATCAAATCACCATTCCGATGGCGCAGCGCGAAATCATCGTGCGCAATGCCGCCTCGGAACTCGACTGATCTAAGTGCCGATCCAGATCACGCCGGACATCGCGATCCCCGATGAGGAGCTGGAATGGAAGTTCATCCGCGCCTCCGGTCCCGGCGGACAAAACGTCAATAAAGTTTCGAGCGCGGCGCAGCTGCGGTTTCTTCTGCCGCTCAATTCGAGTCTGCCGGTAGCGGCCAGAAATCGGCTGCGCGGCATCGCCGGACAGAAAATGGTCGACGACGGCAGCATCTTGTTCACCGCGCGCAACGAGCGCAGCCAGGAGCAGAATCGGCGCGCCGCAAGCGAACGCCTCGCAACCCTGATCCGCGCCGCCCTGATTGAGCCGAAGGTCCGCAAGAAGACGCGCCCGACCAAGGGGTCGCAGGAACGGCGCATCGAATCGAAAAAACGGCGCGGCGCCACGAAATCGCAGCGCGGCCGCCAGGGCTGGGAGTAGGAAAGGCGAGATCGAACCGATCGATACCACATGCCGACGTTACGAGCGTGTGTTGAACGACAGCTATTTTCCCGTCTGCGACTGCGCATGAGGCCACCCGACCGAGGGTACGCATTCGATACTCGTCCAGTGCCGACGGCCGAGGCTCATTGCCCCAAGGTCACCTGCAGGATGCTGTGGCGAATCTGCTCCGACAACACCAATTGCGCATCCGCCGCGACGCCGAGCAGCGGCTCGCCGAACATGAGTTTCTTGTCCTCCGAAATTTGGATCACCTTGCGCCGGATCAGCAGGTCGATGAAATTGCGGAACAGACTTTTATCCACGAATTCGGGCGAATTCAGCCCATAGATCACCGTCATTCGCTGCGCCATCAGGTGGCAGCGCTCCTCCAACGCCGCAGCGTGAATGTTCCCGCTCCCCGCCTGTAGCAGCAGCGCGATCGCCAGGTAATAGCGCTCGAGGGTTTGTATGGTGGCCTGCGATAGCAGCGACAGGCGGATCGCCTCCAGCGAGGTGGGGGGTGGCCGCTGCCATTCGCTGCGATCCGCGTTACCCTGCAAGAGGTGAAGCTGTGAGAACGTCTCGAGCAACCCGTCCGCCACGGCGGCGATTTGTGCTTCGTCCCAGCGCAGGAACAGTTCCGCGGAAATGTAGGGATACACACGCCACACCAAACGTTGAATATCCACCGTGCGCATTCGTGCGTTGCTCACGAAGGCGCAAGCCAGGAGCGATGGCATCGCAAACAAATGCAGGATGTTGTTGCGGTAATACGTGGCCAACACTGCATTCTCCGCGCTCATCCGCATGATGTCGCCGAGCGGATGCTTTTGCCGCTCCAGCAAGCCAAACGCTTCTGCGTACGCGACGATTTGCCGTCCGCTGTCGGGCGTCACCGTGACCAGCGGCGAGTACGGCGCATCTCGCAGCAAGCATTGATATAGCTCGACCTGGCGCACCAGGTCTACTTCGGGCAATGCCTGGCGCGGCGTTGCTAAAATCGCGGTCGCCACCAGGTTGATCGGCGTCACGGCAGCCGCCGCGTTGATCTCCGTATTGATGCGCACGGCGAGCTCCGTGATCGCGTGACCGATCCAGCCGGCGCGCGAATCATCGCTCTCGGAGGGCTCCGAGCGCCAATGCGGGTTGTGCTTTTGCAGCAGCTCGTCCAGGTCGATGGGCTGTCCCAAATTCACATGGACTTTCCCGAATTTGCTGCGCAGGACCGAGACGATCGACTTGATCAAAACGAATACGCTTTCCTTTTGTTTCGGTTGCCCCGACAGCTCACCGATATAAGTCCTGCCCTCCACGATGCGCTCGTAGCCGAAGTACACCGGCATGAATTTCACCGGTCGTTTTGGGTCCCGCAGGTAGCTGCGCACTGTCATCGACAGCATGCCGGTGCGCGGCGAGAGCAGCCGTCCCGTCCGACTGCGGCCGCCCTCGATGAAGTACTCGAGCGGATGGCCGCGCGCCATCATGAAACCGAGGTACTTCGCGAACACCACGGAATATAGCGCGTCACCCTTGAAGCTGCGCCGCAGGAAGAAGGCGCCACCCTTGCGCAGAAAACGTCCGATCACCGGCATGTTGAGATTCGCGCCCGCGGCGACGTGCGGAACGGCAAATCCTTTTCGATAAATTATGTACGACAACAGCAAATAATCCATGTGGCTGCGATGGCAGGGGACATAGATGATTTCGACCCCGTCGCCAACGGCGCTCAAATTCTCGAGGTGCTCGAGTTCCACGCCGTCATACAGCGAATTCCACAAGCGCCCCAACGCCATGGCCATGAAAGTGACGAAGGCCTGGGAATAATTCGCGGCGATTTCCAGCGCATACTTGCGCGCCAGCAGCAATGCGGGGCGCCGTTGCAATTGGCGGGCCTGCATTTCGTTGCGCACGGCCTGGCGCACAGCCTGGGTCTTCAAGACCTGCAGCACCATGGTGCGTCGATGCGAGAGGTCCGGACCAATGCTGGAGGCCCGCTGCGCGCGCAACACCGTGCGCAGCGAGCGCAGTACCCGACGCACACTGCGCGGCTCGCTCAACCCTTCGTCCATGGCCTCGCGCAGGCGTATCGGCTCGCCGAAATACACCAGCGTATTGCGACCATTGAAGATCAAGCTCAGGAATTTCCGAAAGCGCCCGACCAAGATCCAATCTTCGGTAAACGGTAGGCGCCACCAGCTGATTTCCTTGTGCGGCGCACGGCCCCAAAAAATTGCCACCGGCACCAGATCGACGTCAAATTCGCTTTGCGCCGCCGCCGCGTCGATCAGTTGTACGAGGTAACGCGGCGCGCGCGCCGCGTTACGTCTGCTGAACAGGCCACGGCGCGTCAATTCGAAGTAGGCGCGATCGGCACGCTTGCCGCCCATCATCAAGCGCCGCGTCGGCCGCGGCAGATTATGCTCGGCGCAGACGTTGTTGAGCACGGCAAGGTCGGTGAGGCTCTCGTGTTCCAACACATAGCACACGGGACGAGGTCGCGCCGCAACGGCCGCAACGGCATCCTCGGGCTTGATGGTGACGCGCACCCACAGACCTAAAATCTTGCGAACGCTCCAACGCCATGCCTGGCCCAAGCCGACAAGTGGATTCATGACATATTAATTAGGGCGTGGGTGCGCCGCGTTCTTCAGCATCGATCGCTTTACGGGTTTTTTCTGCGTTTTCATCCACGATCTTTTGAACCTCACGGGCCTTGTCGATTTGCTGCGTCAGCGGATCGAACACAGTCTTCGGCGGCGGAGGCGGTTCGGCCGAGGTGCAACTTGCAATGAACAAAGCCGACAGCGCCATTGTCGAACATTTAACGTAACCCATGGTGCACCTAGCCATGCCGGCCCCTCAGGAACTTGAGTGTACAATAGAGACATGTTTCGCTTCGCATTCCTCCTGAGTCTAGCCGGCATCGCTCAGGCCGGCGTACCGGCGGTCGATATCGACTCCGCGGCACAGCTCTATCAGGAGGCGGCCATTCGTGAGCAGGTACGCGCTTCGTTGGGTTCCATGCCGGGACACATTCGTAAATTGTTCCAAGGCAACACGTCGACTCCGCTGACTGACCCGCAGTTGCAGGCAGTGAATCTGGCCGCGACCCGTGCATTTCGCATCGATGTCTTCGAAGCCCCGGCCTTGAGTGCGTTTGCGGCAAATCTCGATGCCGACACCTTGAAAAAAGCCGAAGTCTTTTTGGTCACGGATACCGGGAAGCGCATGGTGGCCGCGGATGTCGGTTTGGCCTCGCTCAGCGACGCGGATGCCGATAAGGTCATGAACGGCGACCTCGCCGCCCCCAGCACTCCGCAACGCGATGTCCTGTTTGACAAACTGGAGCGTGCCGAGCGCTCTGCCGAATCCTCGGTGCAGATTCTTTTGACAATGGCTACGGCCGTCGCGGCCGGAACCGCGGTCGGTTCCGGGATGGATCCCGGACCTGTCGAACAACGTGCTCGCAAGTCGGGCGAAGCCAGCCGTCAGGCCTGGGAAGAGAACATGCGCGAACCGATGCGCCGCTATATGGCCTACGGCTACCGCGACGTTAGCGACGCTGACTTGAAGCACATGTTGTCATTTCTGCAATCGACGGCCGGCAGGCAATACATCTCCGCGTATCTGGCCTCTTTGGGAGCCGGCTTTTACGCCATGGGCAGACGCTGCGGCGAGCAGTTGGGTGAGAGCTTGCGCGAATTGGCATTGGCGCAGCTCGCGACTGAAAGCGACGAGCAAGCGAAACCGCTTCCGGCCAAACCCAATCCTTAAAAAGTTCGTGGCCGTCTCGAAATCCGGGAGACAGGCTCTTTAGAGCGCGATCAAAAAATTGCGCAATAGGCCACAGATCACACCGATTTGATCTTCCAATCGATGATCGGAATCGAGCAGGTGCAGCGTGGCCCGATGTTCTCTCGCCCAACGGATGCTGTTGTCCACCGGCACGACCTCATCGTGCCAGCCGTGAACGATGGCGGTGGGCGCGGTCACGTTTTGCGGCGTATATTTTTCGATGCCAGGCATGTAGAAGGCCGGTGCCAGCAAAAACAGCGCTGCGGCGTCCAAGTGTCTCGCGGCGGCGGCGGCCACATGCCCGCCCATGCTGGAGCCGACCAGTGCCATCGGCCCCTGAAGTTCGCGGCCCACGGACAGGAGCTTCTCGACCCGCTGAGCTGGATCGTCCATGCCGCGGTAATCCACCGATTCCAGCCCCAAATCGAGGTCGCGGACCACCGCGGCCATCGCCGTGATTTTGGCGCCCCACGGGCCGCTTTCCTTGCCATGCGAAAACACCACAGTATTTACGGTTCGACTCAAGAAACGCCCCCTCGCAGCCGCTACAGACGCATGGCATTGGATCAAGAAAAGTCGAGCGCGACAAACGAAATGCCACGCGCAATCGACTGGTTGCGCGATTGTGCCGATCTTGCCGGCGTGGACACCTTCAGCCTCGAGTCTTTGGCGGCCGGCGCGTTGCACTTCTCGCTACCGGCCGGCTTTCTGCTGTTTGAAGCCGGTTCGGACCCAGAGGGAGTATATCTCCTGGCCAGCGGGCGCTTGGGCGTCAAGACGCCGCTCAAATCCGGCCTGACCGCTGAGATAGAGCGCGGTGAACTGGTGGGCGAGGCCGGGTGGCTGCTGGCAACACCCCGCAGCGCCACGGTTGTTGCACTGCGGGACAGTGAGCTTCTCCTGATCCCCAACGCAGAATTGGACCGCATTGCGGCGCGCTCCACTCACTTTTCCCTGGCGCTCGCCCGTCTCTGCGCGCGGCGCCTCAGGCACAGCAACCGGCAGGAATACAGGCCGAAGCGGGCACATGTCTTTGCTCTGGTTCCCAACGGCATCGAACTAGACGTGGCCGATTTGGCGACGCGCTTGGTCGATGAACTGAGCAAGACCGGACGCACTGAACTGGTATGGGATGCCCGCGCCACCACGCATACGGCGAGCTGGTTCAACCGCATCGAGGAGATCAACGACTTTGTCGTGTACGTCGCGAATTGGGCTGCCTCAGGTTGGACTCGCCAATGTTGCCGCCAAGCTGACGTGATACTGATGGCCGCGCCGGCTGGCGGCAGTATGATGCCGTGGCCTGCAGGCATCGTCGAGGCGGCAATGGCGCGCGGCGCGCGGGTTGAACTGGCGCTTGTGCATCAGGGCGCCATCGATCCGGGCTCGAGCGCCGCGTGGCTGAAAACTCTGCCGGTCATGCTGCACCATCACATTGTCGAACCCGCCGACCTCGGCAGGGTTGCTCGCTTGCTGATGCGGCGCGGGGTGGGACTGGTGCTGTCGGGCGGCGGCGCGCGAGGTTTTGCGCACCTAGGCATCATCCGTGCGTTGCGCGAAGCCAAGGTACCGATCGATTTTGTGGGCGGTGCCAGCATTGGCGCCATCATTGCAGCCGGCGTGGCCATGGGTTGGAGCGATGAGGAGATGCAGCTGCGCTATCGCAGAAGCTTCGTGCATACGAACCCAGTCAACGACTATACGTTCCCGTTTCTTGCCCTGACGCGCGGCAAAAAAGTGTCGCGTTTGCTCGAACGCGAGTATGGCAGCGCGCTCATCGAGGACCTGCGCTTCCCGTATTTCTGCGTGAGCGCCAACCTCACCACGGGCCGGTTGTTCGAACATCGCTCAGGGATCGTGGCGCAGGCCTTGCGCGCCTCCGTGGCCATTCCCGGCGTCATGCCGCCGGTGTTTCACGACGACGGCGTGCTGGTGGATGGTGCCGCCATCAACAACTTGCCGGTCGATGTCATGCAGGGCCACGCGCCGGGCTTCGTGATTGGCTGCGATGTCGGCGCCGATCGCAATTTCGGCGAACGCCGCGTCAACATACTTGAAGTATTGATGCACGCCGGCATGATCAACAGCACGGCAAGCGAACGCGCGCAGCGCGAGCTCGCGGATGTGTTGATGAAGCCGCTGCTCCCGAATATTGGCCTGCTGAACTGGCAGGCATTCGACCGAGCAATTCAAGCGGGGTACGACTACGCACGCCGTGCTCTCGATGAACTGCCGAGCATACCGCGCATCATCCCGCCGGCCGTCGGCAGTGCCAAAGCCAACTCAGCGGTGCTCGAACTGGAAAGGCGCATCGCGGCGACGATTGCCGCCGGCTAATGGGATTTGCTGTGTGCCGGCCAGAACCGCGCCGCGCTGGCCAGTTACGCAGGGCCGCCCAAGCTCCTGGCGATGCTGTCCACCCACTCGAGTTCCGCCGGGCTGTACTGCGAAAAATTGAGCCGATTGAGACTAACGGGTTGAACCTTGCTGCCCATCGCCGAGTGTGAAAGGCGGAAGCTGTGAAACTCATGCTCGCGGCTCGCCGCAAAGCCGATCACGAATTGGACCTCACCGCCGCTCAAGGTCGCGGAAGCCTGGACCCGCTCATCGCAAATGACGAAAAATGCTTCTTCCAGCCGCCTCGTCCCAAAGGTACCCGTTTCGCGCAATCCTTCGAAGAACACGCGCACTTGCGCCGTCAACGTTTCTGCTACCTCTGCGGCGGAGCGTGCCGCGACGACCCAGCGGGTACCCTGTTCGATGCTGTTCAAGATGAAAAGGGCGAGCCGTCGCGCGGACAAATAGCGCCAATCGGCATTGGCGGTGTTGCCGGCGGCCAAAGTTCGCAAGCGCACGTTCATGCGAGCCGCAGATCGGACAGCCTGCAGCGTGTTGACGCCCAAATTCGCCAGCCGGATGCGCCGATCCTCGCCGACGAGGCACGCCGGCCTATAACCGGGTCGCAGGATGGGTTCTTCACGTTCCGCGGAAAGCCATACCGGAGAGCTCTCGTCGTAACGCGCCAGCATGCCGGCGACCGCACCGCATGGCGCAAAGGATTCGAAGTGCCCGCGCAGCTTGTCGTGCGCAAGCAGGCGCGGAAAGTACATCAGTGCGTTTTCGTTGGAGAAATTCCAATCGCGCAATCCGCTCAAGGCATCATCCGCGGTCTGCCAGCCGGACGGCGGATCGACGATCAGCAGCGCGCGGCGCTCTTTGCAGTAGCGCGCCGCGACCAGCAAAGCGCTCGGTCCCACGTCCCGGTCCCGAGCCAAAGGCGGTATGCACAGAAAATTGAAGTATTCGGCCTGATGCAGAGCGAATACGCCGGTGTGGTCCAGGCTCGATCCGATCAAATCGTAGTCAGTGAGCGGCGCGCCGTCATCGCCATCCGAGTTCGAGTTCACATAGGCGGTGGCAAGTCCGCTGGCCGGATCCAAGATTCGATCCGGCCGCTGCGTCGGCATCTCGCCGGCCAGACGAATCAGAGCGGACTGCGCGATGGCAGTCGCGAAGTAGCGTTCATCGGCCCGCGACACCGAAAGGCGATGGAATATCTCCTGGTCATCGACCTGCCCGGTGCCTCGGGTCAGCACTCTCTGCACGGTAAGGTTGAATACGTCAGGCTCATCTGCCGCGATATTGTCGAAGTCGACGCTGGCCCGTAAAAATTCGCGCGTACCCGGCCTGAGTGCTTGCAACCGCAGCACCTGCTCGCCGGCTTTCAAGGTCAGCGTGGCGGAGCGCGCGCCGTTCACCACCCGCACGATGAGGGCCTCACGACCGCCGTTGTCGAAGAATTGCTCGATGGCGTAGCCCAGCAGGCTGGGTTGCCACAGGCCGCCGAACACGTGCTGGAATTCCACGAAGCTCTTGATGAATACCGGCCGATTGACCGGACCGCGCAACGTGCGGCCGACGAAAGCGGTGCGCGCCGTGGCCAGACGCGAGATGGATTGAACCGGGCCGCGTTCTTCGGCGACCTGTAGCGCTTGTTTGCTTGGCGTCACCAAATTCTAGTCGTCAGTGCAGTGCCCGAACTGTAGCACACCCTCGCGCTCGATCGCGCGCTCGAGTCCTCGTCGCGGCGCCGCTGCTCCTCGGCGCGCATCTGCTCCTCTTCTGCCTTCTTGCGCGCGATTTCCTCGAGCATGATCTTCAGCCACTCGCTTTTGGCTTCGGCGGTCACTCGTCAGTTTCCTCTTTCGGAGCGACGATCGCGTCGATGGCCTTGACGGTTTCCGGATGATAGCCGGGCCGCGCCTTGGCAAACACGCGCTTGGCCACTTCGGTCCCCGCCGGCGTTTTCATCAGCGATTCATACAAGGGCTCGATGAGCTTGCGCCGTCCGATGGTCTTTAAATATTCCTCGAGACGCGGAAAAGCGGGCTGATAGTTGTTGGCGATGACTAATTTGAACCAACTGTGGCCGATCTCCGCGTTGGGACTCTTGCTCAAGCCGAATGCCTTGTCGAGTTCCGTCAGCTGCGCAACAGACAAGTTGGGCGGCATGCCCTCGAGAAAGTACAGCCATTGCTGCGCCACCCAGCCCGCGCCGATTTTTTTCGCCTCGAGTTTGCCGGCGAGCCATGCCTCCCGCGCCGCATCCACCGGTTGAAATAGGGTGGTGACGGGCAGCACCGCATCAGCCGGCAACCCGGGGGACAAAATCCAAGTATTGACCTGCGCGCGGGTGACGATCCCCGGAAACCGATCGAGCAGATTCTCCTGCAGGTAAGCCCTGAACTGTTCGGTGTTGATGCTCTTGAATGCGAAGTGGTCGAAATAGCCGCGCAGGAAACTGTCGAAGCGGTCGCGGCCGAATTTGGCATCCAGGTAATTCAAGAACAACCGGCCTTTCTCGTACGGAATATTGCTCAGGCTGTCCCCGGGATCGCGGTCGCGCAGGTCGATGGCAAGGATTTGATCGGCGGGCTTGAATTTTGCCAGCTCGTCCCGGAGGGTCTTGAGGCCCAGGACCTCTTCCATTGCGGCGCGTTGTTCGCCGTACACCGCAGTCATGATGCGGCTCGTCATATAGTCCGTGAATCCCTCGTTGAGCCAAAAATCCCGCCAGGTCGCGTTGCCCACCAGATTTCCGGCCCAGGAGTGCGCCAGTTCATGTGCGATCACGGACACCAAGCTCTTGTCGCCCACGATCACGGTGGGAGTGATGAAGGACAGACGCGGATTTTCCATGCCGCCTTCCGGGAAACTTGCCGGCATCACCAAAATGTCGTACCGAGACCAGCGATAGGGGCCGAACATCTTTTCGTTGGCCTGGATCATGGACTCCGTGTCCGCGAATTCCTTGGCCGCCGCCTTGATCATGGGCTTCTCGGCATACACGCCGGTGCGCGGCCCGGTTTCCTGGAATTCCAGATCGCCCACGGCGAGTGCGATCAAGTACGACGGCACGGCTTGCGGCATGACAAAACTGTATTCGCCGGTGGCTTTGGCCTTCGGATCGTTCTCCGCGCTCATCACGGCACGCAGGCCCTGATCGGTGTGTACCTTGGCCTTGTAAGTGGCGCGCACCTGAGGGGTATCCTGAAGTGGGATCCAACTGCGCGCACCGATTGGCTCCGATTCGGTATAGAGGAATGGCTTGTGGCGCGCGGTTTGTTTCTCTGTCAGCCATTGCAGCGCGGGTGAGGATTCCAAGGTTTCGTAGTCGATCTTGATGGATTCCGTGCCCTTCCTGGACGGCGGCAGTTGGATCACCAGCGCGGTCCCGAGAATCGGATCCGGTTTTTCCAAGTGGAACGGACAACTGACCCATATGGTTTGATTCTTGGACGTCGCGCCCAGGACATCGGTGGCCTTTTGCCTGACATCGAGGATCATGAGGTCTTTGGTGTCGAGCACCAATTGCGTCGAACGCGGATCCAAGCGCTTTAGGTCCAGCGTGACTGAACCGGTAATTGTCTTGAATTGAAAATCGACCCGCAGATCCAGGTCCAAATGCGTGGTTCGAAACTGATCCACATTGGCGTAGGAATGATAGTCAAATCCAGGATCGAGCGGACCCGAATCCGTGGTTGAAGCGCCGCAAGTGAAGGCAGCGAAAATGGCGAGCGCGCCCGCTGCGAGCCGGCGGCTCAGCCCACCGCTCAAGGGACGCCTACTGGCGCCTTGTCACGTCCGTTGAGCAAGTCATTGAAGGTTTTTTCGTCCACCAAGAGGCCGGATTGGCCATCCCAGTTGGAACCCTCGGGCAGGATATTTTCAACCAAAACGCCTTGCGCGATGACGCCATCGACGCCGTCGTGGCCGCCCGTGACCGGAACCGGTACCGCTCGCGGCGTGTGCGCCAGATCGCCGACGCGTTGCCAATCGATTTCATCGTCGTGCTGCGCGATCTTGCCCCTGTCTTTGGGATGCAGCAATTTCGCGAGCAAGCGCTTGCGGTCTTTGTCCCAATTGCGCGAATCGTCTTCCATGACCGCGTAGGCCTGCAGATACAAGGTGCCATCGCGCCAGCCGAACAAATAGGGTTGGTTGACCACGGTTACCTTCGTGCCGATCGGAATGAGGTCGAAAAACACCGCAATGTCTTCCGGGTACAGGCGCATGCAGCCGTGACTCGAGCGCATGCCGACGCCGTAAGGCTTGTTGGTCCCATGGATCAGGTAGCTTGGCCAGCCCAAACGGAACTCGTACGCGCCCAGCGGATTGTCCGGCCCCGCGGGGACCTTCGCCGGCAGCTGCTCGCCATCCTCTTGGTGTTCTTCGCGCACGGACTTTGGCACCACCCAAACCGGGTCCTTTTGCCGGCTGACGATCTTGGTCGTCCCTTCCGGGGTCTTCCAACCGACTTTGCCGATGCCGATGGGATGCGTGTAGACCGTCTCTGGTTCACCCTTCTTGTGCGGCGGATAATAGAAAATCCGCATCTCGGCAACGTTAACCACGACGCCTTCATGCGGCGCTGCAGGCAGGATGAACTGCGTGGGGACGACCACCTCGCGCCCGACGCCGGGCAGCCAGGGATCGACGCCTGGATTGGCCGTAAGAATTTCCTCGTAACCCACATCGAAGCGCCGCGCGATGTCAGGCAGCGTATCGTCCTTGCCGACGATGGTCTTTTGTACATAGCCTACGATGTCGCTGCCCGAGTCCACGTCGAAGTGATGCGTAGCCTTGGGCTTGGGCAGCGAGGGTTTGGGTGGCGGCAATGCCTTGGCCACGGGAGGCGGTTCTTTCGGAACCGGGTGGAACAACGAACATCCCGCGATGGCGAGCGCGCTTAATGCTGCGCACAAAACCAAGCCGGGAACCCTGCGAAACACAGACGTGAATAGAGCGGACATGGGTTCTATCTACAACAAAGTCGGGCGATCAGGCAATTGATTAGACTGAATTGCCCTGCCGGAGGCCTGGGGAAAGTGACGCGCCAATAGGTTGCCGATTGCGTCGACGCCGGCGATGGATCCAACTTGAAAGCGGCCCGCACGGAAATGCTCCTCCATGAGACGGCATACGGCCTCCCATTCCGCCGGACTGACGCGCCCTTGAAAGCCGCGATCGGCGACGATTTCGACATTGCGGTCCGCCAGCTGAACGTAGATCAGGACGCCGTTGTTGGAGTCGGTGTCCCAGACACGCAATTGCGAGAACACTTCCATGGCATGGGCGCGGGGCGCGATGTCGTTCAAAATGTGTCTCGGCGTCAAAGCGGTTTCGATCGCGAAACGAATCTCGCCGGCATGCGTCAGCTCCGCTCGCTTGATTGCCTGCTCGATGGCATCGAGCGTGGCCGCCGGGAACAACATTCGCGTCCGCCAATGCGTGGCCGTTGCGTGCCGGATCAGGCGCCCGATCTGCATCACCAGCTACCCGACGCGCCGCCGCCACTG
>Ga0193726_1000426_pt1 | contig 45904 bp, 49 predicted proteins | sample H2c1metaG_FD_144928 | JGI IMG/M metagenome (GOLD analysis project Ga0193726, IMG submission 144928) | Soil microbial communities from a riparian zone of the East river system, Colorado, United States - H2c1 | ecosystem: Environmental > Terrestrial > Soil > Riparian zone | place: USA: East River... | reverse complement strand
GCCAATGAGCGAACGCATCTACATCCCGATCAACTTCAGCGACAAGTTCAGTCTCTTCAGCGAGCCGTGGTCGCCGCGCGTGATCGCCGAGATGAACGACTACCAGTTCAAGCTGGTTCGGGTGCAGGGCGAGTTCATCTGGCACAACCATGCCGAGACCGACGAAGTCTTCATCGTCTTCGACGGCGAGATGTCGATCGAATTCCGTGATGGCCGGGTCGACCTCAAATCGGGCGAGATGTTCGTCGTGCCGCGCGGCGTCGAACACAAACCGGTGGCCGCTGCGGAGTGCAGGGCCATGCTGGTCGAGCCGCGCGGGGTCGTGAACACCGGCGGAGCCGGCGGCGATTTGACGGCGCGCGGCGATGTCCGAGTCTGACGCGGCCGTAGCGGTTTCCCCGCCTGTCGACATGCCGAAGCCGGGGCACAAGTCGGTGCTGCTCGACCTGTTGCCGCATGCGCTATTGACCTTCCGCCGCGAACCGGCGCTGGCGATCACGGTCTGCTACCTGCTCGTGGCAATGGCGGGCATCTTCTACAACTTCAATTTCTACGAACGCTTCGGCATTCCGATTCTGACCCTGTCGCAGATCAGCGACTTCCTCGTCGCGGGGCTGCAGCAACCGATGGCGCTTTTGCTCGTGTTGTCGACCTTTCCGCTGTGCTGGGCTGTCGACCGGCTCAACACGTCGCGGCGCCGTTCGCGCGCGCTGCGGCGCGACGCAATGTTGCGCAACGAGCCGGATTCGCTGCGCCGGAAGATCCGCCTGTTTCTGCTCGGCTCGCCTCCGCGCTGGTTCACCGGTCTGGCTTATCTCGCACTCGTGATCAACTACGCTTGGGTTTTCGTCCACTTCTACGCGAAGTACGAAGCCGGCCTCGTGCGCGATGGCAACGCGCCGCAGGTCACGATCTGGCTGGGCGGAGCTGCCGAACCGCTGGCAGCGCGGGCGAAGACGTGGACCTACCTAGGCGCTGTGTCGAACTACGTATTCGTCTTCGACAATGCGGCAGGGCGCTCGGTGATCCTGCCGATCAACAATATCGCGCGGATCGAACCGGCGCCGGCCCTGGACAGCGACCCGCGCGCGACGCTTGCGCCAATTCCCTGATTCCACTAGAATTCGCGGTTCGTTTTGGGATGGGTTGCAAAACCGGACATCGTGCCGTGGTTTGCAAACATGCGGTCTTGAGCAAAGCGGCAAGACGCGCTTGTCGAATCGGGGATCAAGCTCTCGATTCGTTGGCACATCCAATGTGCCGGCCTCCTGTGTCGAGCGAACCTTGCCTCACCGCGCCGCGGGAGGCTATCGCTGCGGAATCCTCCGCTGCGGTACCCACAAGGAGACAATATGCGTCATTACGAGATCGTGTTTCTGGTCCACCCTGACCAGAGCGAGCAGGTGCCCGCGATGATCGAGCGCTACAAGGCGCTGATCGAGGGCGACAAGGGCCGTATCCACCGCCTCGAAGACTGGGGCCGCCGGCAGCTCGCCTATCCGATCAACAATCTGGCCAAGGCCCACTACGTCATGATGAATGTCGAGTGCGGCGCCGCCGTGCTGACCGAACTGCAGACCGGTTTCCGCTTCAACGATGCGGTGCTGCGCCACCTGATCATCGGCCGCGAAGAGGCGGTCACCGAGCAGTCGTTCATCCTCAAGAACAAGGACGACAAGGGCGATCGCCGCCGCCGCGATGACGAGGGTTTCGGCTTCGTCAGCGACGACGACGAACCACGCCGCGAACGTTCGCCGCGCCCGCCGCGCGTCGTCGAAACCGAACAGTCCGGGAGCTGAGCCATGTCGAAATTTTTCCGCCGCAAGAAGTTCTGCCGGTTCACCGCCGAAGGCGTCGTCGAGATCGATTACAAGGATCTGAACACGCTGCGCCAGTACATCAGCGAAACCGGCAAGATCGTGCCGAGCCGCATCACGGGCACGCGCGCGCACTATCAGCGCCAGCTGCAGCTCGCCATCCGGCGGGCGCGCTTCCTGGCCTTGCTGCCGTACACCGATCAGCACTAATCCGGCGAGCCAACATGGAAATCATATTGTTGCAGAAGGTTGCGAACCTCGGCCAAATCGGCGACCGCGTCAAGGTGAAGTCGGGCTACGCGCGTAATTTCTTGGTGCCGACAGGCCGTGCCACCATGGCCACCCAGGCGAATATCGCCAAGTTCGAAGCGCAGCGCCATGTACTCGAAGCCAAGGCGGGCGAGGAACTGGCTGCGGCGCAGGCGCGCGCGGTCAAGTTCGAAAATTTCAAACTCGAGCTCAAGGCCAAAGCGGGTGCGGAAGGCAAGCTGTTCGGCTCCATCGGCACCGCCGATATCGCCGAAGCGGCCGTTAGTGCGGGCCAGCCCATCAGCCGCAGCGAAGTGCGCATGCCGACGGGTCCGATCCGCGTCACCGGCGAGCATCAGGTGCAATTGCACTTGCACACTGATGTTGACGTGACCTTGACGGTCACCATCGTCGCCGAAGAGTAGCGGTCGGCACGCCTCCCCTTGGGGTAGCGCATGGCCGTTCGCGTCAGCAGTCATTCATTGGGCGCAGGCGAAGGCCTGCGCCTGCCGCCGCACTCCATCGAAGCCGAGCAGTCCGTGCTCGGCGGATTGATGCTGGATAGCGCGGCCTGGGACCAGGTCGCCGACCGTGTAACGGCCCCGGATTTCTATCGCAACGATCACCGCCTGATATTCGAAGCCGTGGCCGGCTTGATCGAGCGCAGCCAGCCCTGCGACGCCGTCACTCTGTCCGGGCACCTCGAAAGCCAGGGGCTGCTCGATCAGGTGGGCGGCCTGTCCTACTTGGGTTCGCTGGCGCGCGATACGCCCACCGCCGCCAACATCCGCGCCTATGCGGACATCGTGCGCGAGCGCTCGGTGCTGCGGCAGCTCATCACCGCGGGCAATACCATTGTCGGCAACGCGCTCGAGCCCGAGGGACGTGAGGCGCGTGAAATCGTCGACGACGCCGAACGCGCGGTGTTCGAGATCGCCGAAGCGGGCTCGCGCGGCAAGGTGGGTTTCCGCACCGTCAAGAGCATACTGCCGGACGTCGTCAACCGCATCGATGAGCTGTATCACTCCGACGGCAAGATGACCGGGGTTCCCACGGGGTTCAAGCAGCTCGATGAAATGACCTCCGGCCTGCAGCCCGGCGACTTGATCATCATTGCGGGCCGTCCTTCCATGGGCAAGACCACGCTGGCGGTGAATATCGCCGAAAACGCCGCGCTCGGATATGGCAAATCGGCGGCAATCTTCAGCATGGAAATGTCGGCCGAATCGCTGACCTTGCGCATGATTTCCTCCTTGGGCCGCATCAACCAAAGCAATCTTCGCTCCGGCCGGCTGCAGGAGGAGGATTGGCCGCGGATCGACTCCGCGATGACGCAATTGAGCGGCGCCAACATTTTCGTCGATGAAACCCCCGCGCTCAGCCCTACCGAGATTCGCGCGCGCGCCCGGAGATTGAAGCGCGAACGTGGCCTCGATCTCATCGTGGTGGACTACTTGCAGCTCATGCAAGTGGCGGGCACCAAGGAAAATCGCGCCACTGAAATTTCCGAGATTTCGCGCTCCCTGAAAGCGCTGGCCAAGGAGCTGAAAGTTCCGGTGATTGCTCTGTCGCAGCTCAACCGCGGCGTCGAGCAGCGGGTGGAGAAGAAGCCGGTGATGTCGGATCTTCGAGAGAGTGGTGCGCTCGAACAGGATAGCGACCTCATCTTGCTCATTTACCGCGAAGAAGTGTACGACCCCAACACCACGCGCAAGGGCATCGCCGACATCATCATCGCCAAGCAGCGCAACGGCCCGACCGGCGATGTGCAGCTGACCTTCCTCGGCCAGTACACCAAGTTCGAGAATTACGCGCCGGAGTCGTACGCCGAAGGCGTATTCCGGTGACCCCGATGGTCAGCGCCACGGTGGACTCCGAGGCGCTCCGTCACAATTTGCAGGCGGTGCGGCAATGGGCGCCGCGCTCGCGCGTCATGGCCGTCATCAAGGCTAACGCCTATGGCCATGGACTCGTGACCGTGGCCCGCGCACTCGCGGACGCGACGGATGCCTTTGCAGTGGCGCGGGTCGATGAGGGCCTGGCGCTGCGCGCGGCCGGCGTCGCCACCGCCACGGTGCTGCTCGAGGGCGTGTTCGACCGCGAACAGCTCGACGCCGCCGCGGCGGCCCAATTCGAATTGGTGGTGCACACCGTCGAACAGATCGAACTGTTGCGTGCCGCGCCGGCGGGCGCGCACTTCAAGGTATGGCTCAAACTCGACAGCGGCATGAATCGGCTGGGCTTCAAAGAACCCGCGTTCAGCGCCGCCCATGCCGCCTTGAGCGCCCTGGGGGCCGTGCAGTCCCCCGTGAACCTGTTCACCCACCTGGCCTCTGCCGATGACCCCGAGCTTCCCACGACGCCCGATCAACTGGCGCGCTTCGATGCCGCCACGCGCTTCTTTGCCGGCGAGCGCAGCATCGCCAACTCCGCCGGGATGTTGAGTTTTGCGCAGGCTCAGGCCGACTGGGTGCGGCCGGGACTGCTGTTGTACGGCGTTTCTCCCATTGCCGGGAGTATCGGCGCGGACTACGGCTTGCGTTCCGTCATGACGCTGCGCTCGCAGGTCATCGCGGTCAAGGATCTCGCGGCAGGCGAGCGCGTGGGCTACGGCGGCGACTGGACCGCGGCCCGCGCGACACGCCTGGCCGTGGCGGCCGTGGGCTATGGCGACGGCTACCCGCGGAGTCTGGGCGCCGGGACGCCGGTGCTGGTCAACGGCGAACGCGCGGGTCTGGCCGGCAAAGTATCCATGGACATGATCGGCATCGACGTCACCGATCTTCGGCGCACGCCGCAGCTAGGCGATCCCGTCATCCTCTGGGGAGAGGGCTTGCCGGTGGAGGAGATTGCGGTGTGGGCGAACACCATTCCCTACGAACTGCTTTGCGGCATCAGTCAACGCGTGGCGGCGACCCTGCGCTGAGTTAAACTCGAGCGGTGCACAGATACTGGGCCATCGCGCTTGCCGTTTTGAGTTTTTCGGTATCGCCCTCCCGGGCTTCGACCTCCTGCAAGCTGTCCAAGATGGCCGAGTTGCCGGTCACCATGAGCAATCTGAAGCCGGTCATCACCGCGCAGATCAACGGCGAAGACGCGCGATTCGTCGCCGACAGCGGCGCGTTCTTCAGCATGATGACGCAGGCCGGCGCCGCACAATACAAGCTCAAGCTCAACGTTGCCCCCTTCGGTCTGTTCGTCAACGGCATCGGCGGCTCGATCGAGCCGTCGATCGCCACCGTCAAGGTTTTTACCCTGGTGGGCGTGCCCTTCCACAATATCGAGTTCCTGGTCGGCGGCAGCCTCGGCGGCAGATCCGAAAGCGTGGGAGTGCTCGGGCAGAGTTTTTTTCGTATCGGGGACGTGGAGTATGACCTGGCGCGCGGCGCCATTCGGCTGTGGCACGCCGAAAACTGCGCACACTCGTTGGTGGCCTACTGGGTCAAGCCGTCCGAGCCCTACGCCGTCATGGATATCGAGCGCGCAACCCTGCAGTCCCCGCATACCACCGGCACGGCGTTCATCAATGGCGTGAGAATTCGTGTGATCTTCGACTCAGGTTCAGGAACCTCGATCCTGTCGATGCGCGCCGCCGAGCGCGCCGGAGTGAAGGCCGATTCGGCCGGCGTCATGGAGGCCGGCTACGTCAGCGGCTTCGGCCGAGAGTCGATCAAGACCTATGTCGGCCCCTTCTCTAGTTTCAAGATCGGCGATGAGGAAATCCGCAACACGCGGCTGCGCTTCGGCGACATCGTCACCGAGGACACCGACATGCTGATCGGCGCGGATTTTTTCCTGTCGCACCGAATCTACGTCGCCAGCAGCCAGCACAAACTGTTCTTCACCTACAACGGCGGCCCCGTGTTCAATTTGACGGCATCGCGCCCGCCCCTGGACGCGGCCGCGGAGCAGCCGGGGAACGGCGACGAACTCGCCGATGCGGCCGCCTACAGCCGGCGTGGAATGGCGTTTGCGGCCCGCCGCGATTACGAGCACGCGATCGCCGATCTGACGCGGGCCTGTGACCTGGCGCCCAACGACGCGGACTATTTCTACCTGCGGGGCATCGTGTATCGGGACGATCAGCAGTTCGATCTCGCCGAGACAGACCTCAACCGGGCCCTGGAGCTCAAACCGGATGACCTGTCCGCGCTGCAAGTCCGGGCGCAGCTGCGGCTGCGAGTGCACGATATGGCCGGCGCCGCCGGCGACCTCGAGGCGGCGGATCGGGCCGCGCCCAAGGAAGCGGATATCCGGCTATTCCTGGCGCGCGCCTATCAAAGCGCCGACTTGCTGCCGGCGTCGATTGCGCAATACGATCTTTGGATATCGGCCCATGCGACCGATGCGCGCCTGCCGGAAGCGCTCAAGAACCGCTGCTGGATGCGGGCGCTGCTGGGCCAGGATCTGGACAAGGCTCTGGCGGATTGCAGCGCTGCGCTCAAATTGAACGGCAAGTCGGGACCCTATCGGGCGCAAATTCTCAACGGCCTGGGGCTTACGCGGCTGCGCTTGGGGGACAACGGCAAATCCATCGCGGAATATGATGATTCGCTTCAGTTGTACCCGCAGGATCCGTGGGTGCTGTACGGTCGGGGGGTGGCCAAGATCCGCAATGACAAGAGCGCCGAGGGTGAGGCCGATCTGGCGGCGGCCACAGCGCTGTGGCCCGCGATTGCGGACGAATTCAAGCGTCACGGGATCGCCCCTTAGGGCCCTCGCGCTAGCTTTCGAAGAACCCCATTTTAACGCCGGCCAGCTGCACCACATCGTTGTCGTTCAGGCGCCGCGCCTGCGGACCGATCGGCACACCGTTGACCTGCGGGTAATCGTTCTCCTTGCCGCTGTCCACGTGCACGATGAAGTAGCCTTCGGCGCGGCGGGTAATGGCCGCCACTTGCACGCCCGGACGACCCAGCGTGGTAAGCGCCTTGGTGAGCTCCAATTCACGGCCGGCAAAGGCGCCGCTCAACACCTGCAGCTTGGCCTTCGGCAACGCAGTGGCGTTGTCCGGCACTCCGGTGCGCTTGGGAGCCGTGGCGGCGACCGCCTTGGCCGCCTGATCCACGGCGGCGCCGACGCGGCGGATCCGCTCCTCACCCTGCGAGCTCGGGGTGATGACCATGGTCTTTTCGAACTCGTCCTGTTCGGCCTCGCCGTCCTGGCTGTCCACGAAACGCAGCTGATGATGGCCGACGGTGATGACGTCGCCGTGCTGCATGGCGTGTTTCTTGATCAGCTTGCCGTTGACATAGGTGCCATTGGTGCTGTTCAAGTCTTCCAAAAAGGAATCGTTCAGAATATTGATAATGAGCGAGTGGTGACCGCTCACCGCCGGATTGTCGATACGAATATCGTTATCCGGCAGGCGCCCGATCGTGTAGCGCTCTTTATTCATGTTGTATTCCGCGAGGATCTGACCATCCAAGCTGAGCATCAGGCGTGCCATTCAGACTCCATATCCCTAACCGAACCATCCCAAGATTTTGTCAAATATACGCCGGTGCGCGGGGAACGGCTCGGCTACATGAGCCATGATCACCGATACATTATCCCGCCCGCCATTATCGTTAGAGAGCTGTATCAATTGTTTAGCGACTGTATCAAGATTAGCACTAAAGGTGCTGATTGTTAAGTGAATATCCTCGTCCTCGATCATGTCCGAAAGACCGTCGGAACAGAGCACGTAGTAATCGGACTTTTGCACCGGCTGTTCGTGGATCTCCACTTCGACGTTTTGTTCGACGCCCAGAGCCCGTGTGACATAATTCTTGTTGGTCGCGCGCTGCGCTTCTTGCTGCGAATAGAAGCCGCGATCCACCAGTTCCTGAAGCAGGGAATGATCCAGCGTCATCTGCTCGAAACGGTTGTCCCGCAGGCGGTAAAGCCTGGAATCTCCGACATGCGCGATCGACATTTTGTTGTCGTGGAACAAGCACGCCACCACCGTAGTGCCCATCCCCTCACATTGAGGCTGGGTCTTGGAGGTGTGGTAGATGATTTTGTTGGCTCTGTGAATCGCATCACGCAAGATGATGCTCGAGCGCGTCAATCCGGTCTCCGGGTCGGGTACCGACAGGTCCTCGCGCGCGACCGCATCCCGAACCAGATTGATGATGGTCTTGACGGCAATGCCGCTCGCAACCTCGCCGGCGTTGTAGCCGCCCATGCCGTCGGCCAGCACGAAAAGACCGATGTCGGCTTCGGTGCCGATCATGTCCTCGTTGTGCTCGCGGACCTTGCCGGTATCGGTCAGCGCGACGCTCGCTATTTTCCCTTTCAGACTCATCGGATTCGTCCACTCATGGCGCCACTCGGTATCTGCGGGCGACAGTCGTCCAGCGCGGCGGCCATCTGCGCCCCAGTGTCGAATCGCGTATCGGGATTCTTGGCCAACGCCCGATCGATGATGCTCTCGACGCAGGCGGGCAGATCCGGCCGGAATGCGCGCAACGGCGGGTGCTGCGCTTCAGCTATTTGCTGCATGAGCCCGGTCATGGAATCGGCGGTAAAAGGCAGCTGGCCGGTCAACAATTGAAACAGGCTAACACCCAGGGAAAACAAGTCCGAGTGACCTGTCACAGTTCGTCCTTCGAGCTGTTCCGGGGACATGAAGGACGGCGTGCCGAGAACGATGCCGGTGCGCGTGCTGCCGGCGCCCGTGAGGCGGGCGATGCCGAAGTCGGTGATTTTAAGCGTGTCGGTGCCGGGATCGTACATCAGATTGGCGGGCTTGATGTCGCGGTGGACAACCCCCTGTTTGTGCGCGAATCCTAAGGCCTCGGCGGTGCGGCTGATGATATCGAGCACCTTGCCCGGCTCCATGAGATTGTCGGATTTCGCATAATCGCTCAAATGCCGGCCCTTGAGATATTCCATCGCGATGTAGGCAAGCCCGCGTTCTTCGCCGACATCATAAATGGTCACGATGTTCGGGTGATTGAGCCGGCCCGCGGTTTCGGCTTCGCGGAAGAAGCGCGAGCGGGCCTCGACGAGTTCGGCGTCGCTGAATTCACTGGCGAGCGGTATGGCCTTGATCGCCACCATCCGGTTGATGGCCGTATCGCGGCCCAGGTAGACGACGCCCATCGCGCCGCGGCCGATCTCGCGCTCCAGCTGGTAGCGGCCGAGACGCTGCGATTCAGGTACGGCCGCCGCCGCCGCGGCGGCGGCGGACGCTGCGCCCGACCCGGCGCCCGCGGCGGCGGTTGCCGCCGACAGTGCCGCGGCCGTGGCGGGCGCTGCGGCGGCCTTGGGTTTGGCGCGTTCGGCATCCATGAGGCGCCGCAGGCGCGCCGCGACGTCGCGGTAGGTGTTGTCGAAGCGCGCCAGGTGGCGGTAGACCGCCGTGGCCTGCGGCGCGCGCCCGCGCTGTTCCAATTGATTGCCGAGGGTGTACAGATCACTCAGCACGGTGGCATTGGGCTTGCGGCCCTTCAATTCGGCAAAGCGTTGTTCGAAGTTGTCGAGAAGCCGTGCGGTATCGGTGCCCAGGGGCTGCGGGATCCGGGGCGCCGGACTCTTCGCGGCCGATGCCGCGAACCGCGACCACAGGAGCAGTGCGCTGCCCGCGCAGAATAGGGCGATCCCCGGTATCCACAACCAGGTGTCGATCTTTGCGACCAGCCGGAGCAAAAGGCCCGCACACAAGGTCCCCAAGCCCAAAATTGCCGCTATCAGCCCGAATTTGCGCATGCAATAGACATAACCCGCAACTAGAAGCCCGGCAGTATAGGTGATCGGACCGTGTCCACTGCAATGCTAAGCTCACAAATCGATTCGAAGGAAGCCCATGCCGAAGTCCAGAGAGGTATATATCTGCCAGAACTGCGGAGCCTCTTCGCCGAAATGGCAGGGGCAATGTCCGGGCTGCGGCGAATGGAATACCTTGCTGGCGGAGATTGCCTCGGCCAATTCGCGCAAACCGGCCCGCGCGGGCAAGGCCCCGCGCGTGGATGTTTCCACGCCGCTGGCCGCCGAGGCCATTCTCGAGCAGCCCCGCCTGAACACCGGCTCCGTCGAGCTCGATCGAGTGCTGGGCGGCGGCCTGGTGCCGGGTTCCGTGACCCTGATCGGCGGCGATCCGGGCATCGGCAAGTCGACGCTGATGCTGCAGGCGGCGGCGGCGCTGCAAAGCGCCGGTCCCGTCCTGTACGCAACGGGCGAGGAATCCTTGAAGCAAATCGCACTTCGCGCGCGGCGCTTGGGCCTGGAGAGCGCCGCGGCGCGGCTGATCGCCGAGACCTGCGTGGAAAACATCGTCGGTGCGGCGGCCGCGCTCGAGGCGCGAGTGTTGGTGGTGGATTCCATTCAAACCATGTACTCCGAGCGGATTGAGGCGGCGCCGGGCGCGGTCTCGCAGCTGCGCGAGTGCACGGCGGAGCTGGTGCGCTTCGCCAAAGCGGGCGGCACCGCGGTGCTGCTGGTCGGCCACGTCACCAAGGAAGGGCAGATCGCCGGCCCGCGAGTGCTCGAGCACATGGTCGATACGGTTTTATATTTCGAGAGCGACACCGGCAGCCGCTTCCGTGTGCTGCGCTCGGTGAAAAACCGCTTCGGCGCCGCCAATGAAATCGGCGTCTTCGCCATGGTCGAGCAGGGTCTGCGCGAGGTGACGAACCCGTCCGCGATATTTCTGTCGCGGCACACCGAACCCGTTCCGGGCAGCGTGATCACGGTGATGCGCGAGGGGACGCGCTCGCTGCTGATCGAGGTGCAGGTGCTGGCGGACGCCGCGTTGAGCGCCAATCCGCGCCGCGTGGCGGTGGGGATCGACGGCAATCGGCTCACGATGCTGCTGGCGGTTGCGCACCGCCACGCAGGGCTGCAGCTGCAGGGCCAGGATGTGTTCGCAAACGTGGTCGGCGGCGTGCGCCTGACGGAAACGGCCGGAGACTTGGCCATCGTGATGGCCGCGCGGTCGAGCTTGCGCGATGCGCCGGTACCGAATTCGCTGGTTGCCTTCGGCGAGCTCGGTCTTGCCGGTGAAATTCGCCCGGTGCCTTTCGGCGAGGAGCGCCTGCGCGAAGCGGCGAAGCACGGCTTCAAATTGGCGGTGGTGCCCGAGGCAAACGTTCCGAAGCGCCCGCCCGAGGGGATGTCGGTGCGCGGAGTCAACCGCTTGAATCAGGCGCTGGAGGCATTTCAAGGCGCCGGAACTTAGGGCGGCGCGGGTTCGGGCGGCCGGATCCGCACCGTCTTGATGGCGTTGTCGCCGGTCTGCAGGACCTCCAGCATGTAGTCCGCCAGCTTCAGCGTGGTGCCGGGCTCCGGGATGGTCTCCAGGAATTCCACGATCAGGCCGTTCAGGGTTTTCGGGCCGTCCGTGGGCAGGCTCCAGCGCATGGATCGATTGAGCGCGCGGATCGTGGCCGAGGCATTGGCGACGAAGCTGCCGTCGGCCTCGGCGTGCACGTCCTTGTGCATCATGGTCGCGGGATCGGTGGTGAATTCACCGACGATTTCTTCGAGTATGTCTTCGAGCGTCACCAGCCCCTGAATGTCGCCGTATTCGTCCACGACGAAGGCCATGCGGCGCTTGTCGCGCTGAAAATTCAGCAGCTGCGTGTTGAGGGTGGTGCCCGAGGGCACGAAGTAGGCTTCGCGCGCGCCGGCCGCTTCGATCAACGCGCCGCGGTCGAGCCGGCCGCGCGCCAGCTCGTGCACCACCTGCTTCATGTGCAGCACGCCGACGATGTGGTCGATCTCGCCGCGGTACATCGGCAGGCGAGTGTGCTGACTCTGGCGCAATTGCTCGACGATCCGGTCCCAGTCATCGTCGGCGTCGATGCCGACGATCTCATTCCGCGGCACCATGATGTCTTCCACCGTGGCGTTTTCCAGATCCAAAATGCTGACCAACATTTGCTGGTGCCGGTGCGGGATCATCGCCCCCGCCTCGGCGACCACGGTGCGCAGCTCCTCGCTGCTGAGGGAGTTCGACGCCTGCTGTTGCGGCACGCCGAACAGGCGCAGCACGCCGTTGGCCAGCAGATTGGTGGCCCACACGAAGGGGTACAGCAGCAGCAGCAGCGGCGTGTAGATATATGCCGACGGCAACGCCAGCCGCTCCGGATTCAACGCGCCGAAAGTCTTCGGCGCGACCTCGCAGAAGATCAGCATGATGAACGTCAGGGCGATGACTCCCGCCGCAACCAGGTAGTCGCCGCCCAAGCGGAAAGTAATCAGCCCGACCAAGGTGGGGGTGACCACATTGACGATGGTGCTGAGCAGAAGGATCAAGCCGATCAAGCGGTCCGGATGAGCCAGCAGTTTCTCCGCCAGGCGCGCTCCGCGATGTCCCTCGCTGGCGCGATGCCGAAGCCGATAGCGGTTCAAGCTCATCAGCGCCGTTTCGCTGCCGGCAAAAAATGCCGCGAGGATGAGCAATCCCGCCAGCGCGCCGAACATCAAGGATAAGGAGGGATGCGGCATTCGTGCTGGCGAACGGCCGGCGAGGGCCTAGCCCCAATGCCGCCCGAGCATATCCTCGAGGACGAATTTCACGCCGAAATACGCGACCGCCAAGACACCGAAGCCGGCCAGGGTCCATTGCACGGCGGAGCGGCCGCGCCAGCCGAACCTTACGCGCCCGATCAACAACACCCCGAACAGGGTCCAGGCGAGCAGCGACAGCGCGGTCTTCTGCACCAGGTTCTGCGTGAACAAATTGGTGACGAACACGAATCCCGTGAACAGCGCCAAGGTGAGCAGGCCGAAGCCGGCCGCGATCAGTCTGAACATGACTTTTTCCAGGGCGTCGATCGGCGGCAGCGCGCTCGGCAGATCGGCCAGCCGCCGCGCACGCAAGCGCCGGTCGAGAAATACCAGCAGCACCGCCGTGACCGCGGCGGCGAACAACAGCGCGGCGGCGCCCAGGGACAGAAGAATGTGCGCGGTCAACTCCCAACCGGCGGCCGCCGCCTCGGGTGCGCTGCCGCCGGCGCCGCTTGACGCAGCGCCGGTCACCGCGGCGCCGAATGCGGCGCTCGCAATCAGAATGGCGCCCTGTGCCCGATTCTGCCGATCGATGGAAATCAAACAGGCCAGCACCGCCACCGTCCAGGCGAGCAGGGAAATTGCCTCCAGCAGGCCGATGGAAAACGGCCCGTGGATGCGCATCATCTGCATGATGGCGTCGCTGTGCCCGACGATCGCCAGCAGGATCAGGATCCAGGCGAGCGGCTCCAGACGCGGTTGGCTCACGCTGCGCAATAGAACCCAGGCGCTGGCGATGTAGAGCAGGAACAGAGTGATGGCAAGAAGCACGGTTGGCCTCAGATAATGAACACATGCACTAGGCAGCGCAAGGCCGCGGTCTTAGGCGCCCCAGCAATCGAAATGATAACATTCGCACCATGTTCGACCGGCTCACCTCCAGTCTCTCCAGCGCGCTCAAGACGCTGTCCGGCCGCGGCCGGCTGACCGACGACAACATCAGCGACACGGTTCGCGATGTGCGCCTCGCCCTGCTCGATGCCGACGTCGCGCTGAGCGTGGTCAAGAGCTTCACCGACGCCATCAGGGCGCGGGCGATCGGCGTCGAAGTCACCAAGAGCCTCACCCCGGGCCAAGCCTTCATCAAGGTGGTGCACGAGGAATTGACGCGCCTCATGGGCGAGTCGTCCGGCGGCCTCAATCTTCGCGCCCAGCGTCCGGTGGTGATCATGCTCGCCGGCCTGCAAGGCGCCGGCAAGACCACCAGCGCCGGCAAGCTCGCCCGCTGGCTGATCGAGAAGCAGCACAAGAAAGTACTGATGGTCAGCACCGACGTGTACCGTCCGGCCGCCATCCTCCAGCTGCAGACCTTGGCCGCGCAGGTGGGCGCGGGTTTTGCGGCGGCTGCCGCCACCGAGGCCCCGGTCGCCATCGCGAAGCGCGCATTGACCGAGGCGACCCTGCAGGCCTACGACGTGCTGCTGCTCGACACGGCGGGACGTCTGCACATTGACGAAGAAATGATGGAGGAGGTCCGGCAGCTCGAGGCCGCCGTGAGTCCGCATGAACGCTTGTTCGTCGTGGACAGCATGGCCGGCCAGGACGCCGTCAATGCCGCCAAGGCGTTCAACGATGCCCTGAGCCTGACGGGGGTGATCCTGACCAAAGCGGACGGCGATGCGCGGGGCGGCGCCGCGTTATCGGTGAGGCAGGTCACCGGGAAACCCATCCTGTTCGTCGGCACCGGCGAAAAATCCGATGCCCTGGAGCTGTTTCATCCGGAACGGATCGCCTCGCGCATTCTCGGCATGGGCGATGTGCTGTCGCTGGTGGAGCAGGTGCAGAGCCAGGTCGACCAGGAAAAGGCCGAGAAGCTCGCGCAGAAGATCGGCAAGGGCAAGTCCTTCGATCTGGCGGATTTGCGCGATCAGTTGAGTCAACTGCAGAACATGGGCGGCATGTCGGCCCTGTTGGATAAATTGCCGGCGCAGCTGCAGGCGAATGCCGCCGCCGCCGGCGGCGCGGTCAATGCGCAGAACCTGAAGCGGCAAATGGGGATCATCGATTCGATGACGCCGCGGGAGCGGCGCCGGCCGGACATGATCGACGGCTCCCGCAAACGACGCATTGCAGCAGGCGCCGGCGTGCAGCTGCCGGAGGTCAACCGCCTGCTGAAACAGTTCGATCAGATGCAAAAGACCATGAAAAAGCTTGCCAAGGGCGGCATGCTGAAGAACATGATGCGGGGCATGGCGGGGCGCATGCCCCCCAGATTCGGCCCCTAACGGGCGACCCGGGCCGCCTGGAGGCCACCATTTGCTGCCGATTCAACGAGTTGTTGCTCTGAAGGGCTCATTGTCATTACAATTAGCGGCTACGCTTTCCAAGGTGACTTAAAGATGGTGACGATTCGCTTGACTCGACGCGGCGGCAAGAAGACCCCGTTCTATCACGTAGTGGTGACCGACAGCCGCAAGCGCCAGGGCGGCACCAGCCTCGAGAGCGTGGGGCTATTCAATCCCGTCGCGCGCGGCGCGGAAATCAAACTGCGTCTGAACGTTGCTCGAATCGAGCACTGGGTATCGAAGGGTGCCCATATGTCGGATCGCGTCAAGTTCCTACTCACCAGCTTCCGTAAGCAGGCCGCTTAACGCCCTAGACAGGCAAGGGGGCAGCGATGGGCGACGATACATCGACGCTCATCCAACTGGGGTTCGTGGGAGCGCCGTTTGGCGTCCGAGGTTGGGTCAAGCTACGTTCGCACACCGATCCACCCGAGCGCCTACTCGATCATCGAAGTTTGGTGCTGGGCCAGGGCAGTGTCTGGCAGAACTACCGCATTGAAGCCAGCGGCCGCAGCGGCGGCGCGCTGACGGTGAAGTTGACCGGGGTTGAGGATCGAGACCAGGCCCGGGCCCTGCGGGGTGCGCAGGTGTGCGTACCGCGCAGCGAATTGCCGCAGCGGGACGACCGGGAGTTCTACCGCGCCGACCTGGTCGGCTGCGAAGTGGTGAATCTCGACGGGGTCGAGCTGGGCATCGTGCAGCATTTCATGGAGACGCCGGTGCAGGTGCTGATGGTGGTGCGCGGCGCGCAGGAGATTTGGATACCGGCGGTGCCGCAGCATTTGCGGCGGGTGGATTTGCAGGCGCGCCGGGTGGTCGTGGACTGGGATGCGGCCGCCGAATAGGGCGCGCCGGGACTGACGCATGCGAATTGCCGTCGTGTCGTTGTTTCCGGCGATGATCCGCGAGGCTTTGGCGCACGGCGTGGTTGGCCGGGCGATCGAACGCGGGATTCTGCAGGTCGAGTGTTTCGATCCGCGCGATCACGCGGCCGACGTGCACCGCACGGTCGATGACCGCTCCTATGGCGGCGGTCCGGGAATGGTGTTGAAAGTGGAGCCGCTGCGCAGCGCTCTGCGCGGCGCGGCAGCTGCTCTGCCCGCGGGCAGCCGGCGAGTGTACTTGGGCGCGGACGGACGGCCGTTCGATCAAGGCCTGGCGCGCGCGGCGCGCGAATGGCCGGGCCTGGTCTTGGTGGCGGGGCGCTATGAGGGCGTCGATGAGCGCTTCATCGAGCGCGAAACCGACGAGCAGTGGTCGATCGGCGACTATGTGCTGTCGGGCGGCGAATTGCCGGCGCTGGTGGTGATCGATGCGATTGCGCGGCTGATTCCGGGGACGCTTGGGCGAGCGGAGTCGGCGGAGCAGGAATCGTTCAGCGAGGGATTGGTGGATTGGCCGCACTACACGCGGCCTCCGGCAATCGACGGACAGAGCGTGCCTGCGGTGCTGATGTCGGGAGATCACGCGGCGATTCGCCGCTGGCGATTGCAGCAGGCGCTGGGCCGGACCTGGCTGCGGCGGCCTGAATTGCTCGAGCGCCGCGGCATGAGTGATGAAGAGCGAAAGTTGCTGGAAGAATTCAAGATTGAACGTGCGAGAGGGCGATTAACATGAACAAAGTCATCCAAGAATTGAACGGCGAACGCGCAACGCGCAAGCTTCCGGATTTCAATCCCGGCGATACCGTCGTCGTGCAAGTCAAAGTGGTGGAGGGCGACCGTGAGCGTGTGCAGGCTTACGAGGGCGTGGTCATCGCCAAGAAGAACCGCGGGATCAACTCCTCGTTCACGGTGCGCAAGGTTTCGCACGGCGAGGGCGTGGAGCGCGTGTTCCAAACGTTCAGTCCGTCGATCAGCGAAGTCAGCGTCAAGCGCCGCGGCGCCGTGCGCCGCGCCAAGCTTTACTACTTGCGCGATCTGTCCGGCAAGGCCGCCCGCATCGACGAGAAGATCTAGCGTCGGCACCTCGAGGGCGGACGGGAGGCTTTGAATGGGTGTGGGGTCCGCTCTGATGGGATTTTTCGGCTTGGTATGGCGCATTCTCGAAGGCGTCCGCAGGGTGCTGCATCTGGTCCTGCTGCTGGTGATCTTCGGCTTCATTCTCGCCGCACTGCACACCTCGATACCCATCGTGCCGCACTCGGCGGCGCTGATCATCGCGCCCGAAGGCGAACTGGTTGAACAGATGGCGAGCGACCCGGTGCGCCGCGCCTTCGGGCAGGCCTCCGGCGGACCGGCCCCCGAGACCCTCCTGCGGGACGTCACCGACGCCATCGCGGCCGCCAAATCCGACCCGCGCATCAAGCTGATCGTGCTCGACCTGGGCAACCTGGAATCCTCGGGATTGTCGAAGCTGCAGGAGATCGGCGCGGCGCTGCGCGATTTTCGAGCGGCCGGCAAGCGCGTGGTGGCGGCGGCCGACTCTCTCGACCAAACCCAGTACTACCTGGCAGCGCAGGCCGGCGAGCTGTACCTCGATCCGATGGGCATGGTGTACCTCGACGGATTCAGCTACTACCGCATGTTCCTGAAGGACGCCATCGACAAGCTGGGAGTCGACGTCAACGTGTTCCGCGCCGGCACGTACAAGAGCTACACCGACCAATTCTCACGCAGCGACATGGCGCCGAGCGAACGCGACGAGAGTTCTGTGTGGCTGCAAGCGCTGTGGAACGCCTACAGCCAGGATGTCGCGCGCGCCCGTTCGCTGCCGGCCGGGGCGCTCAACGAATACATCGCCGACCAACCCACCGCGCTCGCCGCGGTGAACGGCGATGCCGCCAAACTGGCGCTGCAGCGCGGCCTGGTCACGGCCTTGAAGAGCCGCCGCCAAATGGCCGACGAGCTGAAGGTATTGGTGGGCGAGGACGAGGACTCGCATTCCTTCAATGCCATCTCGATGAATCAGTATCTGACCTCCGTGCGATCCAAGCATGCCTTGAAATCCCGATCGGATTCCAAGGTCGGCGTGGTAGTGGCATCGGGAGAGATTCTCGACGGCCATCAGCCGCCCGGCACGATCGGCGGCGAGAGCACGGCGGACCTGCTGCGCCAGGCGCGCTACGACAACGCCGTAAAGGCGGTGGTGCTGCGGGTCGACAGCCCGGGCGGCAGCATGTTCGCATCCGAGCAAATCCTGCGTGAAGTGCAAACTCTGCGCAAATCCGGCAAGCCCGTCGTGGTCTCGATGAGCACCTATGCCGCCTCCGGCGGATACTATATTTCCGCGGCGGCCAATCAGATCTTCGCCAGTCCCACCACCTTGACCGGCTCGATCGGTGTGTTCTCCGTGGTCCCGACCTTTCAGCACACCTTGGAAAAACTCGGGGTCAAAGTCGACGGCATCGGCACCACGCCGCTCGCGGGCGACATGCGCCAGGACCGGGCGCTCACCCCCGCCACGCGCCAGATCTTGCAGAATTCAGTCGATCACGCCTACGCGGAATTCCTGCACCGGGTGGGCGAGGGCAGGAAAAAGACGGTCGAGGACGTGGACAAGATTGCGCAGGGGCGCGTGTGGGCGGGCAGCGACGCCCAGCGCATAGGCCTGGTCGATCATCTGGGCGGCCTCAAGGATGCCACCGACGCCGCGGCCAAGCTGGCTGAACTCGGTTCCGATTACGACGTGGATTACATCGAGCCGGAGCTGAATTTGCGCGAGCAACTGTTGATGCAGCTGCGCTCCGAGACCCTGTACATGGGGCGGATCGCCGGCATCATCCCGCCGCCCAGCGACCTGCAGCGGGTTCTCGACCCCATGATCGAACAGGCGCGCGCCATCGCCCGGCTCAATGATCCACGCGGCTTGTACGCCTACTGCTGGTGCCGCGAGCCGCACCTGAGCCTCAAGACACTCCGCTAGAGGCTGGACCAGTCCAGAGTGATCTTGCCGGACTTGCCGGAGTTCATGATCTCAAAGCCTTCGAGGTAGTCGTTGATCCCCAATCGATGCGTGATCACCGGGCGCACGTTGAGTCCGCTCTGCAGCATGCTCGACATCTTGTACCAGGTTTCGAACATCTCGCGGCCATAGATGCCCTTGATCACCAAGCCCTTGAAAATGACCTGATTCCAGTCGATGGCGGTTTCGCCCGGCGGGATGCCGAGCATGGAGATGCTGCCGCCGTGATTCATGGTACGCAGCATTTCGCGCAGCGCGGTCGCGTTGCCCGACATCTCGAAGCCCACGTCGAAGCCTTCTTCCATGCCCAACTCTTGCATGGCGTCGTCCAGCGATTCACGCGACACATTGAGGGCCTTGGACGCACCCATGGTCGCGGCCAGTCCCAGACGGTAGTCGTTCACGTCGGTGATGACGATGTGCCGCGCGCCGCAATGCCGGGCGATGGCCACCGCCATGATGCCGATGGGACCCGCGCCGGCGATGAGCACATCCTCGCCGACGACGTTGAACGCCAGCGCCGTGTGCGTGGCGTTGCCGAACGGATCCAGGATGGAAGCAATCTCATCGTCGATGGCGGCGGGCAGCTTGAAGACATTCGTCGCCGGGATGGTCAGATATTCGGCGAAGGCGCCGGCGCGGTTGACCCCCACGCTCGAGGTATTGCGGCACAGGTGGCGCCGGCCGGCGCGGCAATTGCGGCAGTGCCCGCAGGTGATGTGGCCTTCGCCGGACACCCGGTCCCCCGTGTGAAAGCCCCGCACCTCGCTGCCCAATTCGACGATTTCGCCGGAATATTCATGGCCGACGGCCATGGGCACGGGAACGGTCTTCTGCGCCCACGCGTCCCAATTATAGATGTGCATGTCGGTGCCGCAGATCGCCGAGCGGTGCACCTTGATGAGTACGTCGTTGTGGCCGACCGTCGGCTCCGGGACGTCCTGCAGCCAGATGCCGGGTTCCGCGCGCGCCTTGACCAATGCTTTCATAACCTGTCCTTAATTGATGATGGCGAGATCGCGTCCCGCGGACGCAAACGCCTCAATGACCCGATCGAGCTGTTCGCGAGTGTGTGCCGCACTGATCTGCGTGCGAATCCGCGCTTTTCCATGCGGAACGACCGGAAATGAGAAAGCCACGACATAGGCCCCGCGTGCCTGCACCTGCTCGGCAAGTTTGACCGCCAGCGGGGCCTCTCCCAGCATGATGGGGATGATGGGGTGTTCGCCGGGCAGCAAGTCGAATCCGAGCGCCTGCATCTTGCCGCGGAAATAGCCGGCATTCGCATGCAACCGCTCGCGCAAGTCGCCGGAACTCTCCAGCAAGTCGAGCACGCGGATGGTCGCAGCCGCCACCGGCGGAGCGATGCTGTTCGAAAACAGGTAGGGCCGCGAGCGCTGCCGCAGCCAGCCGACGATCTCCTTGCGGGCGGCAACATAGCCGCCGCTCGCGCCGCCGAGGGCCTTGCCCAGCGTGCCGGTCATGATGTCGATGCGGCCGATGACCTGGCGCAGCTCATGGGTGCCGCGGCCGCGCGCGCCGATGAATCCGGTGGCGTGCGAATCATCCACCATGACCAGCGCGCCGTAGCGCTCGGCCAGATCGCAGATCTCCGTCAGCCTCGCGATCGACCCGTCCATCGAAAATACGCCGTCGGTCGCGATGAGACGGACGCGCGAACTTTGCGAGTCCTTGAGGGCCTGTTCGAGCTCATTCAAGTCGTTGTTGGCGTAGCGCAGGCGGCGCGCCTTGCATAGACGAATGCCGTCAATGATGCTGGCGTGGTTCAAAGCGTCGCTGATGACCGCGTCCTCGGCGTCGAGCAGGGTTTCGAACAAGCCGCCGTTCGCGTCGAAGCAGGAAGAGTACAAAATCGTGTCTTCCATCGACAGATAGGCGCTCAGACGCTCCTCCAGCTCCCGATGCACGCTCTGGGTGCCGCAGATGAAGCGCACCGAGGCGACGCCGTAACCGTAGCGCGCCAGCGCCTCGTGCGCGGCCTCGAGCACCGCCGGATGGTTGGCGAGTCCCAGGTAATTATTGGCGCAAAGATTGATCATCTCGCGGCCGTCGGCGAGGCGCACCACCGGGCCTTGCGCCGATCCGATGATGCGTTCCCGTTTCAGCAGCCCCGCCGCATCGAGCGCCTCGGTATCCTTGGCCAGCCGCTCGCGATATTCCTTCAGCACGGCTTTCTTGAGCTCCCGATCGGGGTTTTCATGAAGGTATTATAGCGGCTTCGCGGCTGCCGCCAGGATTTATGGAACTCGACCATCAGCGTCTCGACAAATGGCTTTGGCAGACGCGTTTTTACAAAACGCGCAGCCTGGCCACCGCTGCCATCAACGGCGGCAAAGTGCATCTGAACGCCGAGCGGGTCAAGCCGGCGCACCGGGTCCGCATCGGCGATTTATTGAGCTTGTCGCTGCAGGGCATCGTGGCGGAATTCGCGGTGCTGGGGCTGCCGGCGCGCCGTGGGCCGGCCGCCGAGGCGCAGGCCTGCTTTGCCGAGACGCCCGCGAGCGCCGAGCGCCGCGCCAAGCTGCGCGAGCAGCAGCGTCTCGCGCAGGTGTCAAAGCCGCGCCCGGATGCGCGGCCCGACAAACGGGACCGCCGGCGGCTGCTGCGGCTGCAGCGCGACCAGCGCTAGTTTTGACCGGGAGCCACCTTCGGGCGCAAACTTTGACCGCCCGCGCACGGGGCGCCTCAACACAACTCAAGAATTTCAATCATTGGGGAGATATCGAATGCATCCGCTCAACTCCGTCAAGGGCGCCATCACCACCGGCGTGGTGCTCGCAATAATCATCGGGGTATTGATCACTTGCTTGTCGGGACAGGCCACAGGCTTCCACCCCATACGCCTCGATCGTTGGCTGCACATTATTTCCGGCGTCACCTGGATCGGCCTGCTTTATTACTTCAATCTGGTCCAGACGCCGGGCCTGGCGGCCGCGGCGGCCGACAAGGGCGGCCCCAGCGGCGCGGGAGTATCCAAGTACATCGCGCCGCGCGCGTTGCTGTGGTTCCGCTGGGGCGCGGTTGCCACCTGGGTCACGGGCGTGCTCTATCTGTTCTATGGATACGGCTTCGATTCCCACATCGGGTTCGAGAGGGCCATTTTGCTGCAGCCGGGGTTTCGCACCATCGGCGTCGGCGCATGGCTCGGCACCATCATGCTGTTCAACGTCTGGGTCTTCATCTGGCCGAACCAAAAGAAAATCTTAGGGATAGTCCCGGCGACGGACGATGAAAAGGCGGCGGCGCGCAAGACGGCGGGCCGGGCTTCGCGCATCAATTTCATCCTGTCGCTGCCCATGCTGATGTGCATGGGAGGCCAAGCGCACGGCCTGCCGTTCTGACGGGGACTTTAGGGCTAGGCCCAGAGATCAGCCATGCTCTCGGGGTCATCCAGGTCGCAGCTGCTGGCGGATTCGGGCTGCAAACTCGCCCACTGAGCGTTGTGCCAGACGGCCGTCGCGATTCCGGCGGTGGCGAGTTCGCGCGGCTGCGGCTTTGGGCCGAGGCGGCTCGCAATCTGGCTCAGGCCGGGATTGTGTCCGCAGATCATGATGTGGCGCAAAGCGCCGTCGCGCTTCTCCAGGAGCCGCCACGTCGTCTCCGGCGTGGCCAGGTACAGTTCGCGCGCGCATTGCACCTGCTTGGCGTCGAGTTCGCAGGCGGCCGCAATGATCTCCGCCGTGGCCCAGGCGCGTTCGGCCGGACTCACCAGGATCAAATCCGGGATGAGGTCCCGATACACGATGCGCGACGCCATTTCCTGCGCCTCGATACAGCCGCGACGCGTCAGCGCGCGCTCAAAATCCTCCGCACAGGCATCGATGGGCTGCGCCTTGCCGTGCCGCAGCAGGGTCAGTCTGCGCGTACCCACAGATGGCCGCCTTCAATTTTCGTCTCAAAAACGCGCACCGGTTCGTAGCCGGCGGGCTCAGCGCCTCCCCGGTCCGCAGGCAGAAGCGGGCGCCGTGGCGCGGGCAGATGATTTCCGTTCCCTCGATGGCGCCGCCCGTCAGTTCCGCGCCGTCGTGAGTGCAGATATCCTCGATGGCGAAGTAGGCGCCGCCGCTGCGCGCCACGGCGATCATGCGCCGTCCCGCCGCAATGGATACCGCATGTCCGTCACGCAAATCCTCCGCAGGTCCCGCATCGATCCACTTCATCACATCATGCCGGTCTGCAAGCGCGCCGCATCCGACATCATGGTCTGGTTCCACGGCGGATCGAACACCAATTCGACGTTGGCGCGCGCCACGGTGGGTACGATCTGCACCTTGTCGCGCACATCCTGCACCAGCACCTCGCCCATGCCGCAGCCCGGCGCCGTCAATGTCATCTTGATGTCGACGGTGCGCGTCGCATCGTCGTTCTTGCTGACGTCGCATTCGTAGACCAATCCGAGGTCGACGATGTTCACCGGGATTTCCGGGTCATAACAGGTCTTCAGCTGCTCCCAGATGATGTTCTTGATGTCCTCTTCCGAGGCTCCGGGCGGCACCTCGGGGGCGGTGGCGGCGGTCTTGCCGATGGCGCCCGCATCCTGCCCGGCGATGCGGAACAGGTTGCCGTCGATGTACACCGTAAAGCTGCCGCCCAAGGCCTGCGTGATGTAGCCCACCGCGCCCAATTTGAGATTGACCTCGACCCCGGCGGGGATCGCCACCGCCTTGACGTCGCGCTGCACGACGATGGGTTCATTTTCGTAGGAATGCATGGGTTCAAGGGCTCATTCGGTGGTTACCGCGGGCAGAACCTGCGGATTGGAGGATCGCAGCGCCGACGCCAGAGTGTGCCAGCAAAGGCTCGCGCATTTGACGCGGGCGGGATACTCGCGCACGCCCGACAGGGCGGCGAGCTTGCCGAGATCCTCGGCGGCGGCCGCATCGTCGGTGAGCAGCCGATGGACGCGGTCGAACAACTGCAGCGCTTCGGCGCGCGTCTTACCCTTCACCGCTTCGGTCATCAATGAGGCCGATGCCGTCGAGATGGCGCACCCCTGGCCCTCGAAGCGAATGTCGCTGATTTGATCGCCGGCCAGCCGCAGGCGCAGCGTGAGGCGGTCGCCGCACATGGGATTGAAACCCTCGACGCTGGCATCGGACGGCTCCAGCGCGCCGAAATTACGCGGCCGCCGGTTGTGGTCGAGGATGACATCCCGGTAGAGGTCGTTGAGTTCCATGGCGGCCTTAAGCGAATAGCTTGCGCGCGCGTTCCACGCCGGCCGCAAGCCTGTCGATTTCCTCGAGGGTGTTGTAGAACGCGAACGAGGCGCGCGCGGTGGCCGGCAATTGGAAATAGTCCATCACCGGCATGGCGCAGTGGTGGCCGGTCCGAATGGCGATGCCGTCCTCGTCAAGAATGGTCCCTAGGTCGTGGGGATGAACGCCGGCGACGTAGAACGACACCAGGCTTGCCTTGTCGGCCGCCGTGCCGACGATGCGCAGCTGCGGAATCTTGCTCAGTTCCGCCGTCGCGTGCTCGAGCAGCGCCGACTCGTGCGCGTGCGCAGCGTCGCGATCCAGGCCCGACAGAAAATCCACCGCCGCGCCCAAGCCGATGGCTCCGGAAATATTGGGAGTGCCGGCTTCGAACTTATTGGGCAGGCCGTTGTACGTGGTCTTGGCGAAGGTCACGGCGAGGATCATCTCGCCGCCGCCCTGCCAGGGCGGCATGCGCTCGAGCAGCTGCTCGCGCCCGTAGAGGACGCCCACGCCGGTGGGGCCGAACATCTTGTGGCCCGAAAATGCGTAGAAATCGCAGCCCAGTTCCTGCACGTCGACGTGCAGGTGCGATACGGCCTGCGCGCCATCGATCAGGGTGGCGATGCCGCGTTCCTTGGCGGCGGCGATCAAGCGGCGGATGGGCAGGACCGTGCCGAGGGCATTCGAGACGTGGGCGCACGCCAGCAGGCGCGTGCGCGGGCTCATCAGCGCCGTCACCGCCTCCACGTGGACCTCGCCGCGCGCATCGATGGGCGCGACCATGAGCTTGGCGCCGGTCTGTTCGCAAACCATTTGCCACGGCACGATGTTGGCGTGGTGCTCCAAATGCGTGATGAGAATTTCATCGCCCGGTTTGAGCTGGGGCCTGGCGTAGCTCTGGGCGACCAGATTGATCGCCTCGGTGGTGCCGCGGACGAAAATGATCTCGTGCCGCGAGCGCGCATTGATGAAGTGAACCAGCCGGTCGCGCGCGGCCTCGTACAGGGCGGTGGCCTCCTGACTCAAGGTGTGGACGCCCCGGTGTATGTTGGCATGGTGATGGCGCTCGTAGTCGTCGACGGCGTTGATCACCGCATTCGGACGCTGCGCCGAGGCGCCATTGTCCAGATAGGCGAGCGGCTTGCCGCGTATCGTGCGCGACAGAATGGGGAACTGCCGGCGCAGAGCGTGTACGTCGAATCCCATGGGGCGATCGGCCAATGCAATGTTTTTCATCGAAAGTTCCGCAATGTTTGCGAATCAGGCAACTGCGCAATCAGCGCGTTTTCAATCGCCGCGCGCGCCGAGGCCACCGACATGCCGGTCAGGGCATCGGCAAGGAAGGCATACACCAGCAGGCTCTGCGCCGTGTCGCGGTCGAGGCCGCGCGACAGCATGTAGAACAGCATGTTGGGATCGAGGCGGCCGGTGGTCGCGCCATGCGCGCATTTGACCTCATCGGCATGAATTTCGAGCTGCGGCCGGGTATCGATCTCGGCGGTGGGCGACAGCAGCAGGCCGCGGCAGGACTGCTGCGACTCCGCGTGCACGGCGCCGGCGTTGACGATCACCTTGCTGTTGAATATCACCCGGCTTGTGCCGCTGGCGATGGCGCGCGCCACCTGATTGCTGCGTGTGTCGGGCGCGGCATGGGTCACCAGATTGACGCAGTCGACGTGCCGGCTCTCGTGCCCCACCAGCAGCGAATAGCTGTCGAGGGAAGCGCCCGGCTTGTCCAGGTGCGCGTCGAGAGTGGCGCGCAGCAGGCCGCCGCCCAGCACGATGGTGAACTGCTTGCAGCGGCTGTCCTGCTCCTGGCGGATGGTGAGGGAATCGATGTGAGTGGCGTCCGCGCCGGTGGCAAACACGCGGTAGTGCTCGATCTGCGCATCGCGCCGCAGGACAATCTGCGTATTGGAATTGTTGAGCGGCGTGTGCTCACCCTGCGCCACATGGTGCTCGATGATGGTGGCGCCGGATCCCGGCGTGACTTCGATGATGACGCGCGGATAGGCGATGTTGTTGTCGCCGTCGGCGGTGCCGACGTGCAGGATCACCAGCGGCACCGAAACCCTGCTGGTGATCTTCAGATACAGTCCGTCGACGAACAGCGCGGTATTGAGCAGGGTCCAGCGCCGGTCGTCGGCGTCCGTCAGGGGATCCTGAAAACGCAGCATCGTGCCGGGATCGAGCCGCAGCACGTCGCGCAGGCTGTAAATCTCCACGCCGTCGATCAGGCCGTCCGCCAGCGGCATGGACGGATAACCGTTGACCATGAGCAGCGAGGCCGCGCGATCCGCCTTGTTCAGCAGCGCGAACGAGGCGTTGGGTTCGATTTCACCGCGGGCCTTGCGCGGCGCGTCGACGAAGCTGCGCGCGGCCAGACTGCGCAGATTGGTATAGCGCCAGGTTTCGTCGCGCGTCGTCGGCAGGCCGAGCTTGAGGAATCTCTGCAGCGCCTGCTCGCGCAGCGGCGACAGCGAGTCGGCCGGGCGGCTGTCCCATTGGGCGGCAAAGGAGCGCAGCGCCGCCGATTGCGGCGCGGCGGCTGGGTGCAGGATCGAACTCATGCGACCTCGGTCTCCAGCACCCAATCGTAGCCGCGGCGCTCGAGTTCGTGGGCGAGCGAGCGATCGCCGGATTTCATGATCCGTCCGCCCGACAACACGTGTATCCGGTCGGGCACGACGTAATCGAGCAGGCGCTGGTAGTGAGTCACCAGAATTATGGCACGGTCGGGATTGCGCAGACTGTTCACGCCCGCGGAGACCACCTTGAGGGCGTCGATGTCGAGCCCCGAATCGGTTTCGTCCAGTATGGCGAGCTTCGGTTCCAGCACCAGCATCTGCAAAATCTCATTGCGCTTCTTCTCGCCGCCGGAGAATCCTTCGTTGACGCCGCGTGTCAAGAAGGCTTCGCTCATGTGCATGAGCTTCATCTTCTGCCGGATGAGGGTGAGGAATTCGTAGGCGTCGACTTCGGGTTCGCCGGCCGCTTTGCGTTTGGCATTGAGGGCGGCCTTCAACAAATACACGTTGTTGACGCCGGGAATCTCCACCGGATACTGGAAGCCGAGGAACAATCCGGCGCGGGCGCGCTCTTCGGTGGGCATGGACAAAAAGTCGCGACCCTCGTAGGTCACCGAACCGCCGGTGATTTCGTAATCCTCGCGGCCGGCCAGCACCTGGGCGAGCGTGCTCTTGCCCGAGCCGTTCGGGCCCATGATGGCGTGCACTTCGCCGGCGCGGACCTCGAGATTCACGCCCTTCAATATGTCCTTGCCCGCGACGCGGGCGCTCAAATCGGTAATTTTCAGCAAGATTGTTCCTCTCATGCCGCCGCTAGCCGACGGCGCCTTCCAAACTCACGCTCAACAGGTTCTGCGCCTCGACGGCGAATTCCATGGGCAGCTCTTTGAACACCACCTTGCAGAATCCGCTGACGATCATATTGACGGCATCCTCGGCCGATATGCCGCGCTGCAGGCAATAAAACAACTGGTCCTCACCGATCTTAGAAGTACTGGCCTCGTGCTCGACCGTCGCGCTCGGATTCTTGACCTCCATGTAGGGAAACGTGTGCGCCGCGCACTTCGGGCCCATCAACAGGGAATCGCATTGCGTGAAATTGCGCGCGCCGTCGGCGCTCGGCAGGATCTTCACCAGGCCGCGGTAGGTGTTCTCAGCGTGGCCGGCGGAAATGCCCTTGGAGACGATCGTGCTCTTGGTGTTGCGGCCGATGTGAATCATCTTGGTGCCGGTATCCGCCTGCTGATAATTGTTGGCGACCGCCACGGAATAGAATTCGCCGACGGAATTTTCGCCCTTCAACACGCAGCTCGGATACTTCCACGTGATCGCCGATCCTGTCTCCACCTGCGTCCAGGAGATCTTGGAATTGCGCCCGCGGCATTCACCGCGCTTGGTGACGAAATTGTAGATTCCGCCGATCCCGTTCTCGTCGCCCGGGTACCAGTTCTGAACCGTGGAGTACTTGATCTGGGCATTGTCCAGCGCCACCAGTTCCACCACCGCGGCATGCAGCTGGTTCTCATCGCGCATCGGCGCCGTGCAGCCCTCCAGGTAGCTCACCGATGCGGCTTCGGCGGCGATGATCAGGGTGCGTTCGAACTGGCCGGTCTTGGCGGCATTGATGCGGAAGTAAGTCGACAATTCCATCGGACAGCGCACGCCGGGCGGCACGTAGACGAAGGAGCCGTCGGAAAACACCGCTGAATTCAGCGCCGCGAAGAAATTATCGCCCGGCGGCACCACGCTGCCGAGATAGCGTTCGATGAGTTCCGGATGATCCCGGACCGCATCGGAAAACGAACAGAAGATCACCCCAGCCTTGCCGAGCTTTTCCTTGAAGGTCGTCGCGACCGACACGCTGTCGAAAACCGCGTCCACCGCGACGCCGGCCAGCCGCGCACGCTCGTGCAGGGGAATCCCCAGCTTGGCGTAGGTGGCGAGCAGCTTCGGATCCACCTCGTCGAGGCTCTTCGGCGCGTTCGCCGGCGCGCGCGGCGCCGAGTAGTACGAGATATCCTGATAGTCGATGGGCTTATAGTGCACATGCGCCCAGGTCGGCTCCTGCATGGTCAGCCAGTGCTTGAACGCCTTCAAACGCCATTGCAGCAGAAACTTCGGCTCGTTTTTCTTCCTGGAAATCGCGGCCACGACGTCCTCGTCGAGTCCGGGCGGCAGGCTGTCGGACTCGATGTCGGTAATGAAGCCGTGCCGGTACTTCTGCGCGAGGAGGGCTTCAACATCTTTAGATTTGCTGGACACGAGAGATTCCGTCTAGGTTTGGATGCGAATTTCGGATGCCAAATCGGCGACGCGCAGCGTCGCTGAATCCAATCCGGCGAGCTGGTGCAGCGTCACTTCTTCCAAGGCGCGCCGAATCGCCGCGTTCACGCGCTGCCAGGCGCCGCCGACGCGGCATTGCCGCTCGATGCCGCAATGACTCGATGCGCCGCTGCATTCGGTGATGGCGATGGGGCCTTCGAACACGTCGAGAATTTGCGCCGCAGTAATCTGCTCGGGCGTACGGGCCAGCCGATAGCCCCCCTGCGCACCGCGGGACGAAATCACCATGCCGGCGCGCTGCAGTCCCTTCAGCACCTTGCTCACCGTGGGCCGCGACAGACGGGTGCGCTCGGCCAATTCCGCTGCGGCGCGATGCCGCGCGGGTTCTTGCGCTAGACTGGCGAGCACGACAGTCGCGTAGTCGGTCAGCTTACCCATTCGCAACATATGGTTGCGCCCTCCAAATGAAACGCTATGCTATGTAGGACTATTTTAGTCCTATTTAGTTTCAAGATCCACCCGCGGGGCGGATTTCCCTTAATTTTGTTATGCTTAGCGGTTCCGATAACCTTCAATAGCAGCGAGACTCGCCAGACATGAACACCGTAGAGCTAGGCACCACAGCGCGTGCGTTGGTCGCAAAGAACCGAGGCATTTTGGCCGCCGACGAGAGCACCAGCACCATCAAGAAGCGCTTTGACAGCATCAAACTGGAATCGACCGAAGAGAACCGGCGGGCCTACCGCGAAATGCTGTTCACCGCGCCCGGCGCACAGGAATACATCAGCGGCGTCATCATGTATGACGAGACACTGCGGCAGAAGACCAAGGACGGCACGCCGTTCGCGGCCTATCTCGCGCAGCACGGCATGCTGCCCGGCATCAAGGTCGACATGGGCGCCAAACCCCTGGCGGGATTTGCCGGCGAGACTATTACCGAAGGACTCGACGGCCTGCGCGAACGTCTGGCGGAGTACCACAAACTGGGCGCGAGGTTCGCGAAGTGGCGCGCGGTCATCGATATCGGTTCGGGGATTCCGAGCCGCTACGCCATCGACGCGAATGCCGAGGCGCTGGCCCGCTATGCGTCCCTATGCCAGGAGGCGGGGATCGTGCCGATCGTCGAACCCGAGGTGCTGATGGACGGAGCCCACACCTTGGATCGCTGTGAAGAAGTAACCAACGTCGTTCTCGACAGCGTGTTTTCGCATCTGTTTGCCGCGCGCGTGGTCTTGGAAGGCATGGTGCTCAAGCCCAACATGGTGGTGCCCGGCAAGAAGAGTTCGCAGAAGGCCTCACCCGAACAGGTCGCCGAGGCCACCGTGCGCACGCTGCGGCGGCAGGTGCCCTCCGCAGTCCCGGGCATCGCCTTTCTGTCCGGAGGCCAGAGTCCGGTCGAGGCCACGCTGCATTTGAACTTGATGAACGCGGCCGGGCCGCTTCCCTGGGCCTTGACCTTCAGCTACGGGCGCGCGTTGCAAGAGAATGCAATCAGTGCCTGGGGCGGAAAAGCATCCGGATTCTCGGGCGGACAACAGGCGCTGTTCGTTCGCGCGAAGCTGAACGGCTTGGCCGCGGCGGGCGCCTACAAGGGCTCGATGGAAAACGCGGCGGCCTAAGCCCCCGCGCTCAAACGTGGGCGCCGTGCGTCATGGGACGCGAGGCCCCGTAGCGACACCATTGAACCAATCCGCCTCCATCGTCGAAATCCGTGATCTGACTTACAGGATCAACGGGCGCCCCGTGTTCGACGGACTCGACATGGATATTGCCCGCGGCCGCATCACGGCGGTCATGGGTCCGAGCGGCACGGGCAAAACCACGCTGCTGCGCCTGATCACGGGCCAGGTTGTCGCCGACGGCGGCAGCATCCTGGTGGCGGGGCAGGACATGCGAGCCGTGCGGCGCAAGGAATTGTACGTGCTGCGGCGGCGCATGGGGATGCTGTTCCAGAACGGCGCGCTGCTCACCGACCTGTCCGTGTTCGAAAATGTCGCCTTTCCCCTGCGCGAACACACGGATTTGCCGGAGCGGCTGATTCGTCAGCTGGTGCTCACAAAATTGCAGGCGGTGGGACTGCGCGGCGCGGCCGAACTCATGCCCTCGGAGCTGTCGGGCGGCATGAGCCGCCGGGTCGCGTTGGCCCGCGCCATCGTCATGGACCCGGAAATCCTGATCTACGATGAACCCTTCGTCGGTCTCGACCCGATTTCCCTGGGAGTCATATTGCGATTGATCCGCCGACTGAACGACGCGCTCGGCATCACCAGCGTCGTGGTCTCGCACGATGTGCAGGAGATCTCCACGGTCGCCGATGCGGTGTATTTGCTGTCCGGGGGCAAGGTCGTCGCGCGCGGCACCCCGCAGCAGCTGCAATCCTATCCATCGGAAATCGTCCGGCAATTCATCGGCGGCCTGGCGGACGGTCCTGTGCCGTTCCATTTTCCTGCGCCCGACTACTTCGGCGAATTGCTCGGCCGCGGCGAAAGCCCGTGAAGCTCATCCGGGAACTCTGGGACAGCCTGATCGAATCCCTGGTGGGACTCGGATCGGTGGTGCGATTCTTACTGCGTCTGGTGATCGAGGCGCCGCGCGCGCTGCTGCGCCTGGACTTGATCTCCCAGCAAATCTACAACTCAGGTTCGCTGTCGCTGGTCATCATCATGCTCTCCGGATTGTTCGTCGGCATGGTGCTGGGGCTGCAGGGGTTCCAGCTGCTGCAGCGATTCGGTTCCGAAGAGGCCCTGGGCACGGCCGCGACCATCGGCCTGGTGAAGGAACTCGGTCCGGTGGTCACCGCGCTGCTGTTCGCGGGTCGGGCCGGCACGGCGCTGGCGTCCGAGCTCGGATTGATGCGCGCCACCGATCAATTGTCGGCCATGGAAATGATGGCGGTCGATCCGATCCGGCGCGTCGTGGTGCCGCGTTTTTTGGGCGGCGTGATTGCGATGCCGCTGCTCGCCGCCATTTTCAGCGTCATCGGGATCTACGGGGCGCAACTCGTGGGCGTGCAGATCATGGGGGTCGATTCCGGCAGCTTCTGGTCGCAGATGCGCTCCGCCGTGGGCCTGTCGGACATCAATGAAGGCATCGTCAAGAGCTGCATTTTCGGCGTGACCTGCAGCCTGATCGCGGTGTACGAGGGGTACTATGCAACACCGACCGCCGAAGGGGTCGGCCGCGCAACCACGCGCACCGTGGTCACGTCCGCTGTGGTCATTCTGTTCCTGGATTATTTGATTACCGCCGCGTTTCTGTAGGGAGTGAGCTATGGCTATTCGCAAAACACGTACGTTGAATCTCGGCACCGGAATGTTCGTGCTGCTGGGTTTTGCGGCGCTATTTTTCCTGACGACGCAGACCACCAGCCGCGGCATCTCCTTTGCGAGCCCGCCGCACTATGATTTGACGGCCAAGTTCGACAACATCGGCGATCTGAAGGTGGGCGCACCGGTGTCGATGTCGGGCGTGGAAATGGGCCGGGTGACGAAAATCGCGTTCGATCCGAAAGAATACAAGGCCGTCGTGACCCTGCGCCTGGATGCGCGCTACAACCAGATTCCGACCGATAGCGACGCCGCCATCTACACTCAAGGCCTGCTGGGCGGCAAGTTCATCGGCATCACCGCGGGCGGCGCTGAAACTTATCTGAAAGACAAGGATCAAATTGACTTTACGCAGTCCGCCTTCGTGCTGGAGAATTTGATCGGCCAAGTTCTTGCAAACTTTACCAAGAGCAGCGGGCAAACATCTGCGGCGCCTGATGCCAAGCCCGCGGCACCCGATGCCAAGCCCACGGAGAAATCGAAATGATGAAATCTGCAATCCTCGCCGTGCTGATGGCTCTGACGGGTGCAGCCCGCGCAGCCGATGGGCCGGCAGCGCCTACCGCGCCGCCGAGTACTCTGGGACCGCAGGAACTGGTGGAGAATTCCGCCAAACGCATGCTCACCGAACTCGATGCGAATCGCCCGATGTATGTCAAAGATCCGGCGAAACTGGACGCCTTGGTGGCGAACGTGCTGCTGCCGAATTTCGACACCGAATATGCGGCGCGGTTGGTGTTGGGACAGACCTGGAGAACCGCGACTCCCGATCAGCGCAAGCGCTTCGTCGATGCGTTCTATCATTCGCTGCTGCACAATTACGGCGCGGCGCTGGTCGACTTCACGGCTGACCGCTTCAACATTCTGCCGTACAAGGGCGACCCCAGCGACACCATGGCGACGGTGCGCACGGAAGTGAAGCGTTCCTCCGGAGACAAAGTGCCGGTGAACTTCAGCCTGCGCAAGACCGACGGCGTGTGGAAGGCCTGGGACGTCGTGATCGAGGGCATTTCCTACGTGAAGAGTTTCCGCACCGATTTCGGCTCGGAGATTCAGCAGAAGGGACTGGATGAAGTCATCAACCGCCTCGAGAGCGGCCAAAAACCGGCGGCCGGCGGCACCGGGGCGGCCAGTCATTGATCGGTCGACGCAAGCACAGCGGGGACGGCGTGCAAAATGCCTCGTTCGAGGTATTGGAGGGCGATCGGTCGCGGGTGACCGGCACACTGCATTTCACCACGGTGAGCGCACTGCTTCCCCGCGGGGTTGAGGCGATCGATAACGGCCAGGCTGCGGTGATCGATCTGGCCGGCGTGACTGCGAGCGACAGCTCGGGACTCGCCCTGCTGATCGAATGGCTGAGCGTCGCCAAGGGCGCGGGCCGCGCGCTGCGCTACGAGAATATCCCCTCGCAATTGCAGCAGCTGGCGCGGTTGAGTGAAGTTGAGGAACTGCTGGTCCCGAGCTAGGACTCGCGCATCTTCCCGTGCCGCGCACGGCGGCCGCCGGCGCTAGTCAGCCGCCGATCGAGTATCACCCGCACCAGGGTCCCCGCTGGAGCCGCTGGCCGGCGGCGATGCCGGCTGGGGTGGCGTCGAGGGTGGCGCGGTTGGCGGCGGGCTTGGCGGCGGCGAAGGCTGTGGGGGCGGCGGGGCGGCCTGATCCGGGTTGTCGGCGTCCGGATCGACCAGCGGCTCGTCATCCTTGACCTTGCCGTCGGACACTAGGTAAGCCCGGCGCTGCAAATACGCGTCGCGGACGAAGGCGTAGGGGTCATAGACTTGCTGCAACGTGTCATCCAGCGACAATAGGCTGGCCCTCGCGTCGACCAGGTAGGCGCCGTACAGACCCCACTTCCAATAGCTGTTGCGGATGTAGGCATGCGGATTCGTGTAGGCATCCACCAGCCGGGAGGGCGCATCGCGCACGTCCGATGGACCGAGCAGGGGCAATTCGAAGAAGGGGCCGGCATGCACTCCCCAATGGCCGAGTGTCTGGCCGAAGTCCTCATTGTTCTTGTTCAATCCCGCCGAGGTCGCCGGATCGAGCAGGCCGCCCAATCCCACGGTCGTATTCAGCAAGAAACGCCCCAGATCATTTGCCGAGGCCCGGAATTTTCCCTGCAGGGCGTCATTGATCACGACCGTGGTCGTCGACAAATTGTCGAAGAAATTGCTGACGCCGGTGCGGATCGGCCGCGGCACGAAGCGCACGTAGGTTTTCGCCACGGGCTTGGCCACGGCGCGGTCCAGTACGTCATTGAATTTATAGACGCCGCGGTTCCAGGACTCCCACGGATCCTGCGGCACAGGCTTGCTGTTCGGCGGCAACGTGACGCAGGCGCTCGAACTCAGGGCAACGATGATGCAAAGCGCCGCGCGCATGCTCCTTGTTGTAAGCATTTAAACCTTCTCCAGGACGTAAGTCTTGATAGTAACGATACAGGGGACGGGCGCCGCGATATAGGGGTCTGACGCCGCGAGATGTGGGGCCGCCGATCGGGAATGCTAGTGCCGCCCGTTGCCGCCGCCGTTGTCATCGGCCACTGTGTTCTTCCGCTCTTTGGGCATCGCGGCGCGCACCTCTTCGAGCCGCGCGCTGAAACGTGCGCGCTGTATCGGATCGAGTCCCGGCATCCCCAGGCCGAGCTGCAGCTGGTTGACCGCCATCTTGAAATCGCCGCTCATCAGGTAAAAGAACGACATGTAGTAGTAAGAATCGGCGATATCGCCCGCGGCGTAGGCAGCTTTGGCGATCAGGCGGGTCTGGCTCGGCGTCGGTTCCACGACATTGAATAGATCGTCGAGAATGAGATGCGCGCGCTTGTTGTCGCCGTTTCGCATCAGCGTTTCTGCGAGACGAATGGTGACGGGAACGTTTCTCGGAAACAGAGTCAGCGCCTGATCCAGTACCGCCTGCGATTCCTTCAATTGACCATTCGCCAAGTAGGCCTGACCGAGGGCGCCATAGAACTGGTTCACCTTCGGATACTCCTTCACCAGAGCCTGCAGGTCGGGGATCGCCAGGGAGGGGTTGCGCGTCTGGATGTCGGCGACATCCTTGCCGTAGCGGTCCTCGATGCCCTTACCGGCGCCGTTCTTGGCGAGGTTGCCGTAATACTCGCGCGCGGCTTGAGGATTATCCAGCGATCGTAGACGCTCCCGCATCAAGGTATAGCTCAGGGAATCCGGGTGGCGGATGCGGCCGATCTGGTCGGCGCGATTGTGCGCCTCGGCAACGCGATCCGAAAAAATCGGGTGATCGATCAGGAACTGCACCGCATTGACCCGGCTCGGCTCAGGTCCGCTGCGCGACATGTAGTCGAAAAAACTGGCCATCCCCAAAGGATCGTAACCGGCGCTCGCCATGGTGCCGATGCCGATCCGGTCTGCCTCGAATTCGCTGGCGCGCGTGTAGTTGATCTGGTGCTGAATCGCCGCGCCCTGAGCCGCCATGATGGCGCCCTCCATGGCATCGGGGGAGCCGCCGCCGCGACCGGCGGTTGCGCCCAGCAGAATCGCCGCCAGCATCGCGGCGGTTGAAATCAAGCCGGCATGACTTTGATCGATGAGTTGGCGCACCAAGTGCCGTTGGGTGACGTGGGCGGTTTCATGCGCCATGACGCCGGCCAGCTCGTTCTCATTGCGTGTCGCCAGAATCAAGCCGCTGTCGATGGCAACGAACCCGCCCGGCATGGCAAATGCGTTGACGACCGGGTCCTTGACGACGAAGTAGTAGAACTGATGCTGTCCTTCTTCGGCGCGGCTCGACAGGCTGTGGCCGATTTCCTGGATGTAGTCTTCGACTTCCGGGTCTTCCAGCACGACTCCGGACTGTCGCATTTGCGCGAACCAGCCGAGCCCCGCCCGGTACTCGTCATCGAGAGACACGGCGGCCGTTGCCGGGCTGCCCAAATCCGGCAGATCCTGATCGGTGGCGCTCGAGCCCGTCCCCATGCTCATGCCCGCGGCCCAGCCCACGCCGACCATGGCTGTGGCTGCAGCGGCGCCCGCAAATGCGCATAAGGACTTCAACGACGACATTCGGCCTCCGTGTCCCTTGGAGTGCGGGCCCTGAACCAAAGTTCGCTCATGATCCTCGTCAAATCAAAGAACTTCCGACGCATAATCCGCCAGGCGCGAGCGTTCGCCCCGAACCAGCGTGATATGCCCGGAAAACGCCCAGCCGTGGAACCGGTTGACCACGTAGGTTAGACCTGAAGTGGTCTCGGTCAAATAAGGGGTGTCGATTTGCGCGATATTGCCCAGGCAGACCATTTTAGTGCCCGGACCCGCGCGGGTCACCAGCGCCTTCATTTGTTTGGGGGTCAGATTTTGAGCTTCGTCGATGATGATGAAGCGGTTCAAGAACGTGCGTCCGCGCATGAAATTCAAGGAGCGGATTTTGATGCGGTGGCGTAGCAGATCATTCGTGGCGCCGCGTCCCCAGGTGCCGCCGGGCTGTCCCTGGGTCAACACTTCGAGGTTGTCCATCAGCGCGCCCATCCAGGGCTCCATTTTCTCCTCTTCCGTTCCCGGAAGAAAACCGATGTCCTCGCCCAGCGGTATGGTGACCCGCGTCATGATGATTTCACTGAAGCGATTGTGGTCCAGGGTTTGCGCCAGTCCGGCCGCCAGCGTCAACAGGGTCTTGCCGGTGCCGGCGGGCCCGAGCACCGTCACGAAGTCGATTTCCGGATCCATCAACAGATTCAAAGCGAGATTCTGCTCGCGGTTGCGCGCCGTGACTCCCCATACATTGTTGCGCTCCGCACGATAGTCGAGAGTGATTTCCAGAATCGCGGTCTCGCCCTCCAGCTTGCGGACGATGGCCTCGACGCCGTTCTCGCCGGGATCGTAGACGAATTGGTTGGCGTGCCACTCGCGCACCAACGGACCGCGCAGCCGATAGTAGGTGCGGCTCTGCTGTTGCCACGACTCCATGCCCTTGCCGTGCTTCTCCCAGAAATTCGGCGGCAGCTGCTGCACGCCGCTGGCCAGCAGGTCCGCATCTTCGATGGTTTTGTCGCTCGAATAGTCTTCGGCCTGCACGCCGACGATTGCCGCCTTGATGCGCAAATTGATGTCTTTCGACACCAGGGTGACTCTTGCGTTGCGGAATTTCTCCTGCAACGCCAGCGTATTGGCCAGGATGGCGTTGTCCGCTCCGTGCCCGGGCAGGCTGTCCGGCAGCACGGACTCCAGCAATTGAGTTTGAAAAAACAGGCGGCCGCCGGGCGGGCGCTTGCCGTGGTTGATCGGCACCGCGGTGGGCAGCGCGAGTCCCCGGTCGATCTGCTTCTTGCTCGCGCCCTTCATCAACTCATCGAGAAAACGGCTGACCTGGCGCACGTTGCGCGCCGACTCCGACAAACCTTTCTTGCCGGCATCCAGTTCCTCGAGCACGGTCATCGGAATATAGACGTCGTGTTCCTCGAAACGGAAGATGGCGGTCGGATCGTGCATGAGCACGTTCGTGTCCAGCACGAAAATGCGCCGCTGCTGCCTGCCCTGACGGGGTTTCAGGTTCGCGGTCCCCAAGGGCCGCACATTGCCGGTCACAGTGCTTTCACCGCCGCCAATACCGCCGCGGCGTGACCGTTCACCTTGACCTTTCGCCAAATGTTCCGCACCACGCCTTTGCCATCGATGAGAAAGGTGCTGCGCTCGATTCCCATGAATTTCTTGCCGTACATGCTCTTTTCCTGGATCACGTCGTACAGCTTGCACACCTTCTTGTCGGGGTCGCTCAATAGCTCAAATGGAAAGGCCAGCTTCTGCTTGAACTTCTCGTGAGCCGCCAGGCTGTCGGCCGAAATACCGACAATCAGGCTCTTGGCTTTCTTGAATTGTGCATGGGCCGAGGCGAAGTCCGCGCCTTCCTGGGTGCAGCCCGGCGTGTTGTCGCGCGGATAGAAGTAGACGACGACCGCGCTGCCGGCCGCGTCGCTCAAGGACCAACTGCCGCCCGTGCCCTCCAGGGTGAACGGCGGCGCCTTCTTACCAATGTCGATTTTGCTCATGGTCGATCAGCTTTTAACAGGTTCGAAAATGGCGTCCAAGTTCAGGTGATCGCAGAAATCCATGAATTCCTCGCGCAGCACCCCGATGTGCAGGCGGCTCGGCACGTTCACGATCATCTGCACTGAAAACATCGGCGCGCCGGTATGCGCGGCGGCATAGGAGCGCGTCGACAGTTCCGCAATGTCCACCCCGCGCTGCGCAAAGAAACCGGACAGGCCTGCGACGATGCCGGTCTGATCCAGACATACCACATCGATGGAGTAGGGCAGCATGTCATTGCGCGCGGCCCGTTCCTCGGTGCGCCGCAGCTGAATGTTCATGCCGGTGGCGTCGGCAAGCTTCTTGAACTCGCCCTCGAGTTTGGCAAGGGTGTGCCAGTTGCCGTTCACCAGCAGCAGCATGGCAAACTCATTGCCGAGCGAGGTCATGCGGCTTTCACTGATGCTCCCCCCGCAGTCGGCCACCACCTTGGAGAGTTCATGGACCATTCCGACGCGGTCCCCGCCGACCGCGGAAATGACGATATGTTGTTTCATCCCTGCAAATTCTACCGGATGAGCGCTTGCCAGGGTGCATGTCTGCCACTTAAGGTAGCGATATTTGCTGCGGGGCCCCCTTGATGTTTTCCGGAAGCATGGTAGCGATTGTCACGCCGATGGCGGCCGACGGCGGACTGGACTGGCCGGCATGGGATCGATTGCTGGATTTTCACCTGCGCGAAGGCTCCGACGGGATCGTCGTCGCCGGGACCACCGGCGAGTCGCCGGTGCTGTCGGTCGAGGAAGTCGAGGAGCTCACCCGGCGGGCGGTCGCGCGCTGCCGCGGCAAAATCAAGGTCGTCGTCGGAGCGGGCACTCATTCGACCGCCGGCACGGTGGCGCGCTGCCGCGCCCTGTCGCGGCTCGGCGCCGATGCGCTGCTGCTGGTGACGCCGTACTACAACAAGCCCACGCAAGAGGGTCTTTACCGGCATTTCATGGCGGCCGCCGAGGCGTCCGAGGTCCCCGTCATTCTGTACAATGTGCCAAGCCGTACGGCAGTGGATCTGCTGCCCGGAACCGTAGCCCGGCTGGCGCGCAATGCTCGGATCGTGGCGATCAAGGAAGCAACGGCGTCGATGAGCCGGGGACGCGAAACGCTGACAGTGTGCCCGCCGGAGTTCGTGCTGTTGTCGGGCGACGATGCCACGGCGATCGACTTGATGGGCCTGGGCGCGCGCGGGGTCATTTCGGTGACGGCCAACGTTGCGCCGCGGCGCATGCGTGAAGCCTGCGCTGCCGCACTCGCCGGCGATATGGCCGCGGCGCGGGCCGTCGATCTGACCTTGCAGCCTTTACATAAAGATTTGTTCGTTGAAGCGAACCCGATACCGGTGAAGTGGGCGGTGGCAAGAATGGGCCTCATCGGGAACGCAATCCGTTTACCATTGGTCGAACTGTCAGCCGCGCACCAGGATGCTGTCCTGCGCGCGATGCAGGCCGCCGGAGTTACCCTTGAGGACCAAGCAGCATGAGTCTTGATCGATTATTGATGTTGATTGCTGCGGCAGCGCTCGCGAGCGGCTGTCATATGTTCAGCAAATTGACCCCGGATTGTCACTCCCCACAGGACTATCGACGCGCCGCCCAGGTTGCGCCGCTGAAAGTGCCACCCGGGCTCGATTCCCCCAACACCCAGGGCGCCCTGGTCATACCCACCGTGGACCTCGCGCCGCCGCCGCCGGGGCCGAAAGATGCCTGTCTGGACGCTCCGCCGCGCTACATGCCGGCACCGCCCAACAAGGCGGCCAGTGGCTAGATTTGATCGATTGGGTGTCCTCCGGTACCCTTGCGGCCGCGCGGAGAGGTGGCCGAGCGGTCGAAGGCGCACGCCTGGAAAGTGTGTAACATCCTAAAAGGTGTTCGTGGGTTCGAATCCCACCCTCTCCGCCAACGTGATTCGGTGCGTTGGAGTCAAAGCGTCTAAACTTTAGTTGTTGTATTGATAGGTAGAGGAGGGGTTCGAACCCTCGGGTTCGACCAGCCGCGGCGGCGCAGGACGCCGGAGCGTCTCGCGACGGCGCCCGAAGGGCGAGGGCCGGCGGCCCGAGTCAATCCCACCCTCTCCGCCAACGTACCGTCGGATACCGCCGGCCGACCAGTTTATGGCGGCTCGCGCTTGCATCTTCGCGACGACTGGCTGCGAACCCCGTCAGGCCCGGAAGGGAGCAGCGGTAGCGGCTTTAAGTCGGGCGCCGAAGTCCTGCTGGCGCGGGTCGCCTCCCAAAAACCACGCGACGGCGGCATTCCGCGGCTAAACTTAAAACCATGAGCTACATCGTATTAGCGCGTAAGTGGCGGCCCAAGCGGTTTGCCGAACTGGTTGGTCAGGAGCACGTGCTGCGTGCCCTGGCGAATGCGCTCGACAGCGGCAAGGTGCACCACGCCTTCCTGTTCACGGGCACCCGCGGGGTCGGCAAGACGACGATTGCGCGCATTCTGGCCAAGTCGCTGAATTGTGAGACCAAGGGGGTGAGTTCCAACCCCTGCGGCGTGTGTGCGGCCTGCCGCGAGATCGACGAGGGCCGCTTCGTTGATCTCATCGAGGTCGATGCAGCGTCGCGCACCAAGGTCGATGACACTCGCGAATTGCTCGACAACGTGCAATACGCCCCGACCCGGGGCCGCTACAAGGTGTACCTCATCGACGAAGTGCACATGCTCTCCAACCATTCCTTCAATGCGCTGCTCAAGACGCTGGAGGAACCTCCGCCGCACGTCAAATTCCTGCTGGCCACCACCGATCCGCAGAAGTTGCCGGTGACCGTGCTGTCGCGCTGTCTGCAATTCAGCCTCAAACGCCTGCCGGCCTCGCTCATCGGCGAACGCCTGAAATTCATCGCCGGAGCGGAGAGCCTGCAGTTTGAACCGGCGGCGGCGGCACTGCTGGCGCGCGCGGCCGAAGGCAGCATGCGTGATGCCCTGAGCCTGATGGATCAGCTGATCGCGTTCGGCGGCGGCACCCTGAGCGAGGCGAGGGCGCGCGAGATGCTCGGCACCATCGATCGCGGCCACGTGGCCAGGCTCGTTGAGGCGCTGTCGCGTGCGGATGGAGCCGCGCTTCTGGCCGAAGTCGGAGATCTCGATCGTGACGCCCCCGACTATGACCGGGCGCTGGTTGAACTGGCGACATTTTTACAGCGCCTGGCCATCGTGCAAATCGTCCCCGAGGCCGCGCTGCAGGACGAGGAGTTCGATTCGGGCTCATTGGCGCAGCTGGCGCAGGCGATTTCACCCGAGGATGTGCAACTCTATTATCAGATTGCTCTCGGCGGGCGCCGTGATCTGGCCATGGCGCCGGAGCCTCGCGCCGGATTCGAGATGACGCTGCTGCGCATGCTGGCGTTTCGTCCCGACGCCGCCGCAGCCCAACAGCTGCCGAGCAGCCGCGCGTCCGCAGGGTCGCCGCCGGCCGCCCCGCGCAGCGCGCCGGCGCGCAACGCGGCGCCCGCCGCTGCCACGTCCCTTGGCGGCGGCGCGGCGCCGGCCGCACCGGCTGCGGAATCGCCGGCTGCGGAATCGCCGGCTGTCAGGCTGATGAGCATCGATGCGGGCAACTGGCCGGCGGTCGTCGAAGCGGCGGGCCTGACCGGCATGGTGCGTCAATTTGCCTTGAATTGCGTGCCGGCCAAGTTCGAGCATGACGTGTTGGCATTGCAGGTCGATCAGGCGACCGCGGACCGGCGCGTGCGGTCGATCGAGGAGAAGTTGGTGCAGGGTCTGTCGAAGTATCTGGGCCGCGACATCCGCGTGGCCTTCGAGACGGCGCAAGCGGCGCTCGCCACTCCCGCGCGGCAGCGCGCGCTGGACGAGCAGGACCGGGTGGTGCGCGCCGCGGCGGCCTTTGAGGCAGACCCCGCGGTCAAGGGCCTTCGGGAGCGCTTCGGCGCCGATGTGGACGCGGCTTCCGTGAAGCCCGCGAACTAGCAAGATGAGGAGAGCGGCATGATGAAAGGCGGCTTGGGTAATCTGATGCGCCAGGCGCAGCAGATGCAGGAGACGATGAAAAAAGCGCAGGCCGAGCTCGCCGAGCTCGAGGTCACGGGCGAATCGGGCGCAGGCATGGTCAAGGTCACGTTGAACGGCCACCACGAAGCGAAGAAAGTGACCATCGAGCCTAAATTGCTCGGTGAGGATAAGGATATGCTCGAGGATCTGTTGGCGGCGGCGATCAACGACGCCGTGCGCAAAATCGCGGCCCGCAGTCAGGAGAAATACTCGGGGCTCATGTCCGGGCTCAATCTCCCGCCGGGCATGAAGCTGCCGTTTTGAGCATGGCAGCGCGCCGATGAAGTACACCCCCACACTGGCGCGCCTGATCGACTCTCTGCGCTGTCTGCCCGGCGTGGGACCAAAGTCCGCGCAGCGAATGGCCTTCTATCTGTTGGAGCGGGATCGCGACGGCGGCAAGGCGCTCGCCCAGGCAATGGCCGAAGCGCTCGACAAAGTCGGTCACTGCAAGCGCTGCCGCATGTTGACCGAGAGCGACTTGTGCGCGATTTGCGCGTCCAACCAGCGGGATCTGGCGCAGCTATGCGTGGTCGAATCGCCCGCCGACGTGGTCGCCATCGAGCAATCCGGCGGTTTTCGCGGCCGTTACTTCGTGCTCATGGGACATTTGTCGCCGCTCGACGGGGTGGGTCCGGCGGAGCTCGGCCTGGATGATTTCGAACGCCTGCTGGGCGATGGCGAAGTGCGCGAAGTGATCCTGGCCACCAATCCGACGGCGGAAGGCGAGGCCACCGCCCACTATCTGGGCGAGATGGCGCTGCGGCTGGGGTTGAAGGCATCGCGCATCGCCCACGGCGTGCCCGTGGGCGGGGAGCTGGAATACGTCGACGGCGGCACGCTCGCCCATGCGCTGGCCGGCCGCACCAACGTCTCCTAGTTCGCGAGCTTTTCGTACAGCCGGAACAATCGCCGATAGCTTTCGTAGCGGCGCGGCGCAATCTGCAGGCTCACGACGGCGGTGCGCACGGCGCAACCCGGTTCTTCCATGTGGCGGCAGTCCTTGAACCGACAATTGACGCTGAGCTCGTGGATCTCGACGAAGCCGCGCTCGGCCGCGCGCACCAGGCTCGCGGGCGGCGCGAAATCGCGGACCCCCGGCGCATCGATGATGGCCGTCTGGTCTCCGAGCGCATACCAGCGCGCGGTGGTGGTGGTATGTCGGCCTTCATCGTCGCGGGTCAGCTCGGCGGTTTGCGCCGCGGCCGCGGGCGCCAGCGCGTTCACCAGGGAGGATTTGCCGACGCCCGATTGGCCGACGAGAAGCGTTACGCCGCCCGCCAGCGTGCGCTCGAGGCCGGCCATGCCCGCTCCCGATTGCGATGACACTTCGACGCAGTTCAATGTCAGACTGCGATAGGTCGCGAGGTCCGGCTGCAGCGCCTGCGCTCCCAAATCCAGCTTGTTGACGATGAGCAGGGCGTCCAAGTCCTTCAGCACTGCACCGGCCCAGTAGCGATCGACCAGGAACCAGTCCGGCGCCGGTTCCGCGGCCACCACGATGGCCAGCCGGTCGATATTGGCGGCGACGGGCTCCGGCCGGCCGCGCGCGTCGATGCGCTCAATCAGATTGCGGCGCGGCTCGACGGATAGTACCGATGGACCGTCCGCGGCAGGCGGGTAGCCCCAAGCGACGCGATCGCCGCAGACGACGCGTTGCTTGCGCCCGGACAGCGCGCAGTGCAGGGTCGCGCCCTGCGCCTGCACCAGCGCCCCGCGGCCGTAACTGGCGAGCACCGTGCCCACCCCGCTGATCAAGTCTTGCGGATCCGCCTGCTCTGCTACCATGCCGCTTTCAATTGCGTGCGCTTCATGAAATCCCCTGAAAATCTCATTTGGATCGATTTGGAAATGACCGGGCTCAAGCCGGAGTCCGATCTCATCATCGAGATTGCGACGATCGTAACCGACAAACACCTGCATGTGCTCGCCGAAGGGCCGGTGTTCGCGGTCCATCAGAGCGAGACCGTCATGAAAGCGATGGATGATTGGAACCGCAACCAGCATGGCCGCTCGGGCCTCACCAGCCGCGTGCTGGCAAGCGGCGTCGACGCCGCCACCGCCGAGCGTGAGACGCTGCGTTTTCTGGAGGTTTGGGCAGAGCCGGGACGCTCGCCGATGTGCGGCAACAGCATATGCCAGGATCGGCGCTTTCTGGCGCGGCACATGCCGGCATTGGAGAGATTCTTCCACTATCGCAACCTGGATGTGAGCACCCTCAAAGAGCTGGCGCAGCGCTGGGCGCCGCAGGTGGCCGAGGGGTTCCGCAAGGCGTCCAGCCACCTGGCCATGGACGACGTGCGCGAGTCGATCCGCGAACTGCAGTACTACCGCGAGAATTTTATCAGCGCCGCGCGCTGAATCTCACGCCGGGGTGTTGCCCGCGAGAAACATCCAGGTTTCCACCACCGTATCCGGATTCAAGGACAGGCTGTCGATGCCTTGGTCGAGCAGCCAACGCGCCAGTTCCGGATGATCGGAGGGGCCCTGTCCGCAAATGCCGACGTACTTGCCTTGGGCCTTGCAAGCCTTGATGGCCATGGACATCAGCGCCTTGACGGCGTCGTCCCGTTCGTCGAACGCCTTGGCCACGACGCTCGAGTCGCGGTCCAAGCCGAGCGCGAGCTGCGTCATGTCGTTCGAGCCGATCGACATGCCGTCGAAGTACTCGAGGTACTGGTCGGCCAGCAGCGCATTGGTGGGCAACTCGCACATCATGATGTGCTTCAGGCCATTGTCGCCGCGCTTCAGGCCGTTCTCGGCCAACAGCTCGGTGACGGCTTTCGCCTCGCTGACGGTGCGCACGAACGGCACCATGACCTGCACATTGGTCAATCCCATCTCATCGCGCACGCGCTTCAGTGCCCGGCATTCGAGTTCGAAGCAGGGCCTGAACACCTTGTCGATGTAGCGCGAGGCGCCGCGAAATCCCAGCATGGGATTTTCCTCGTGCGGCTCGTAGTTCTTGCCCCCGATCAAGTTCGCATATTCGTTCGATTTGAAATCCGACAGGCGCACGATCACCGGCTCGGGTGCGAATGCGGCGGCGATCTGCCCGATGCCCTCCGCCAACTTGTCGACGTAGAAGTTCACCGGGCCGTCGTAGCCGGCGATTTGCTTGGTGATGCTGTCCTTGAGCTCGGGGCTCTGCTTGTCGAATTCCAGCAGCGCGCGCGGATGCACGCCGATCATGCGGTTGATGATGAACTCGAGGCGCGCCAAACCGACGCCCTTGTGCGGAATGCTGGCGAAATCGAAGGCGCGGTCGGGATTGCCCACGTTCATGGTGATCTTCACCGGAATGGCCGGCATCGCGTCCATTTCGATCGTCCGCTGATCGAATTCGAGCATGCCGTCGTACACGTAGCCGGTGTCGCCTTCGGCGCAGGACACCGTGACCGCCTGACTTTCCCTGAGGGCCGTCGTCGCCGTGCCGCAGCCGACCACCGCCGGAATGCCGAGCTCGCGGGCAATGATGGCCGCGTGGCAGGTGCGGCCGCCGCGGTTGGTGACGATGGCGGACGCGCGCTTCATCACCGGCTCCCAGTCCGGATCCGTCATGTCCGCCACCAGCACGTCGCCGGCGCGCACCCGAGACATCTCCTTCACGTCCTTGATGATGCGCGCCTGGCCCGCGCCGATGCGCGTGCCGATGCTGCGGCCGCTGGCGACGACCTTGGAGCGGCCCTTGAGCGTGAAGCGCAGTATCGTGCGCCCGGCGCGGCTCT
>Ga0193726_1000425_pt1 | contig 46029 bp, 42 predicted proteins | sample H2c1metaG_FD_144928 | JGI IMG/M metagenome (GOLD analysis project Ga0193726, IMG submission 144928) | Soil microbial communities from a riparian zone of the East river system, Colorado, United States - H2c1 | ecosystem: Environmental > Terrestrial > Soil > Riparian zone | place: USA: East River... | reverse complement strand
CGGCCAGCCATCGAAGTTCCTGCCCCTCCTGGTCGACGGGATACTGAGCGGGAAGATCGCCGTTGCGGCCCTGGATACGCTCTCGGCCACGCTGATGGCCTTTGTGCTGGGCGGCATCCTGGCGCTCGCGACGGCGCTCATGCTCGCCGTTTACCCGACGCTGAAGGAACTGATCGATCCCTATATCGACGCGATGAACGCCTTGCCGCGCGTGGCGCTGGTCCCGCTGTTCATCGTGTGGTTCGGCCTGGGCACTCTGTCGAAGGTCGTTTCCGGCGTCTCGCTGATGTACTTCATCCTGCTCTACAACACGCTTGCCGGCGCCCAGTCGGTCGATCCGGACCACCTGCAGCTCGCCCGCAGCCTCGGACTGCCGAGGCGGCAGGTGTTCCTGCGGGTCGTCATACCCACGGCGATACCATCGATCTTCGTCGGGCTGAGGCTCGGCCTGGTCTACACGTTGCTGGGCGTCGTCACGGCCGAGCTGATCGCCGGCGGCAAGGGGCTGGGCAGCCTGATCAGCTACTACTCCAACACGTTCGACGCTGACGGCGTCTTTGCCGTGCTGCTGGTCCTGATCGTCCTCGCCGACGCGCTGTCGATGGTCATGACCCGCGTCGAACGATGGCTTACGCGCTGGAACAGGTAGGGCCCGATGACATCTTTACCGAAGCAAGGAAAATCCTGGAGCGAGCTCGACGGTGAAATGGACGCCGCCCGTAAAGGCGACGTCGATTGGCGCCGCGGCCGGGTCGGAGTCTACATCCACTATGCCGGCGAGGAGGTCCTGGACGTCGCCAAGAAAGCCTACCTGAAGTTCTTTTCCGAGAACGGCCTTGGCCCCAAGGCGTTTCCCAGCCTGGCCCGCTTCGAAAGCGACGTGGTGGCGATGACGCTGCGGCTGTTGAATGGCGGCGCCGATGCGCGCGGTGCCATGACGACGGGCGGCACTGAAAGTATCTTCCTGGCCGTCAAGTCGGCGCACGATTGGGCCCGCGTCACGCGGCCAGCCACCGAGCGACCGCAGATCGTGGTGCCGCAGACCGCTCATCCTGCCTTCAACAAGGCGGCCGACTGGCTTGGGCTGGAGGTGAAGCGCGTTCCCGTCGACAGGGATTTCCGCGCCGATGCGGACGCCATGGCGGCGGCGATCGGGCCGCGCACGATCATGCTCGTGGGGTCGGCGCCGGCCTATCCGCACGGCGTCCTGGATCCGATCGCCGATATTGCGGCGATCGCGCAGAAGCACGGGCTTTGGATGCACGTCGACGCCTGTGTCGGCGGGTTCATCGCCCCGTTCGCCAGGTCTCTCGGCGAGCCGATCGGCGACTTCGACTTTGCCGTGCCGGGAGTCGTGTCGATGTCGGCCGACCTGCACAAGTACGGCTATGCGGCCAAGGGCGCGTCGACGGTGCTGTATCGCGACGCCGAGTCGTTCAAGTTTCAGGCCTACTCTTTTTCCGACTGGCCGCGCGGCCTCTATTCGACCCAGACCCTGGTCGGTACCCGGGCGGGTGGGGCGATCGCGGCGGCGTGGGCGGTGATGAACTTCCTGGGCGAGGACGGCTACCGCGCCATCACGCGGCGCATTCTCGACACCCGTAAGGCGATCGGCGCCGGGGTCGCGAAGCTCGGGCTCGAGGTCTGGGGCAAGCCGGAGCTCAGCATCCTGAGCTACGGATCCGCCCAGCTCGACATAGCGCAGGTGGCGGATCGCCTGTCGACGCGTGGTTGGTTCGTGGGACGCCTGGTCGAGCCGCCCGGAATCCATCTGATGCTGAACCTGACCCACGAGCCGATCGTCGGGGAGTATCTCGGCGATCTCGAATGGGCCCTCAACGAGGTTCGTGCGGGGCGCGCTCGCAAGGTCGAACAGCCGGCGACCTATTGATCGGCAACGCCGGAAGCGATGGAGGCCAACAGTGAACAGAGGCTCGAACGCGGATCCGATCTTCCAGCGTGAATTGGGTCGCGACTATCCGACCATCGACCGCGGCGAAGGCATCCATCTCTACGACACGGCGGGCAAGCGCTACATCGACGGCGCGGGCGGCGTGTTCGTCACCAACCTCGGTCACGGCAACCAGCACGTCATCGAGGCTTTGGTGGCCCAGGCCCGCCGGGTGAGCTTCGCGCATACCGGCACCTTCACCAGTCAGGCCGCCATCGACTTCGCGGCCAAGCTGCTCGAGCTTGCGCCCAAGGGATTTGCCAAGGTCTGGATGTCGACGTCGGGCTCGGCCGCCAACGAGACGGCGATCAAGCTGGCGCGCCAATACCATCTGCTGACCGGCAATCCCGAGAAGACCCGCGTCGTGGCGCGCTGGAACAGCTATCACGGCAGCACGCTCGGCGCCTTGTCGCTCACCGGCCAGCCGCGGCGGCGCGAGCCGTTCGAACCCTATCTGCTCGACTTTCCGCACATCCACCCGCCTTATTGCTATCGCTGTCCGCTCGGCAAGATTCAGGCGACGTGCCATGTCGATTGTGCCGACGAGCTCGAGAAGACCATCCGCCTGGTCGGCCCGCAGTACGTCTCGGCATTCATCGTCGAGCCGGTCGCCGGCGGGCCGCTCGGCGCCCTGGCGTCCCCGGACGGCTACTTCCGGAGGATCCGTGAGATCTGCGATCGCTACAATGTCCTGCTGATCGTCGACGAAGTCGTCTCCGGAATCGGGCGGACCGGTCGCAATTTCGGCGTCGACCATTCGGGCGTCATCCCGGACCTGATCACGGTCGCCAAGGGAGTCGGTGGCGGCTATGTCCCGATCGGCGCGACCCTGGTCCATCAACGCATCTATGACGCGTTCGAGGAAGCAGGAAGCTCGTTCCGCCACGGCGAGACCTTCACCGGACACGCCCTGGTCTGCGCGGCGGGTCTAGCGACGCTTCTCGAGATCGAGCGCAATCGCTTCGTCGAGCGCGCCCGCACGATCGGCGACTATTTCGGCGAGGCGCTGGATCGGCTGCGCAACTTGCCGATCGTCGGGGATGTCAGGGGTAGGGGCCTGCTGCGCGGCATCGAGCTGGTTCGTGACAAGGCGACGAAAGCGCCTTTCGCGCGATCCCGCCAGGTCGCCGAAAGAGTTGTGGCCAAGGCCGCGGCTGACGGGCTGCTGATCCTGGCGAACTCGGGCTGCGTCGATGGCGTCGACGGCGACACGCTCGCGCTGGCGCCGCCCTTCGTGGTCACCGAGGCGGATATCGACGAGATCGTCGACATTCTCACCTCGGCGATCCAATCGGTCGCAAGCAGCGAGCTTTCCGGGCGCGGCTGACGACTACGGCTGGAGTGCCTTCATGATGTGCCGCGCCTGGGTGAGGTGCGGCGCATCCAGCATCACGCCGTCGAGCTGCACCACGTTGGAGCCGCTGGCGTCGAACGCCGCGATGACGCGCTCCGCCCAACGGCGCTCCGTCTCGGTCGGGGTAAAGCGCGCATTGATGATCTCGATCTGCGCCGGATGAATGGCCGCCTTGGCCGTGAAGCCGTCGCGGCGCGCGGCGTCGGTTTCCCGCGCCAGTTCCTCGCTGTTGCGAAAATCGGTGAACACGGCGTCGATCGCCGCCACGCCCGCGGCGTGCGCCGCCAGCAGGCAAAGGCTGCGCGCCAGCGCGAACGGTGCGGTGTAGCGACCATTGTCGTCGCGATTGGCCGTGGCGCCGATCGCGGCCGCCAGGTCCTCGCCACCCCACAGCAGACCCGCGAGCCGCGGATGCCTCCAGGACCGTGCGGCGAGCGAGAGGGTGGCCTCGGGCGTCTCGGTGCAGACGGCGACGATGCGGGTCGCTTTGGCTTTCGCCGGCGCCTCCCAGCGCCCGATCAGCGCGTCGAGACGATCGAGGTCCTCGGGCCCCGTGACCTTCGGCAGCACGATCCCGTCGGGACCGGCCGGCAGGACCGCTTCGAGATCGCCCTCGCACCAGGGTGTGCCGAGCGCATTGACCCGCACGTAGCGCAGCGGCCCTGGGCCGGACGGGCTGGCGAGCGCGGCCGCGACGAGAGGCCTCGCGGCTTCCTTCTGCTCCGGATGAACCGCGTCTTCGAGATCGTAGATGACGACGTCGGCACCGCTGGCGGCGGCCTTCGCCATCATCCTGGCCGAGCTGCCCGGAACGAACAGCAGCGACCGCATCAGGCGGTTCCGGCGGGCCGCTTGCGCATCAGCGCGGCGCGCTCGCAGGTCGCGACCACCTCGCCGTTCTGGTTGGTCATTTCATGGAAGAAGTTGACGATGCCCTCGTTGGGGCGCGACTTGCTCTCGCGCTTGGACAGCACCGTGGTGCGCGTCTTGACGGAATCGCCCTGGAACAGCGGCTTGGGAAAGTTGACTTCCTTCATGCCGAGATTGGCCAGTGTCGTGCCGAAGGTCGTGTCGTTGACCGACATGCCGATCATCAGCCCGAGCGTGAACAGGCTGTTCACCAGCGGTTTGCCCCATTCGGATTTTGCCGCGTAGTGCGCGTCGATGTGCAGCGGCTGCACATTCATGGTCAGCAGCGAGAACCATACATTGTCGGTCTCGGTAATGGTGCGGGACCATTCGTGATTGAACACCATCCCGTCCTTGAATTCCTCGTACCACAGCCCGGCCATCAGCGTTCCTCCTTGGCGTCTTCCGGCGAGATCTCGATGAGGAGGGCGCCTGCCGGAACGGTGTCGCCCTCCGCGCAACGGATCGACTGGATGCGGCCGCTCACCGGGGCTTTCAGCGTATGGATGAGCTTCATGGCCTCCATTTGCAGAAGCGGTGCTCCCTTCTCCACGCTGTCGCCCGGCGCCACGTACAGCTTGGACACGACGCCGTGAAGCGGCGCCTCGACGACGTTGCCCGACCGCTCGAGCTGCCCGTCGGTTCGCGACATCTCGATTCGCGGATGGATGGTCGCGGTGAGCGCCAGGCCGTCGCGCGCGATGGACACGCTCGCCCCCTGACGCCGCTGCACGAAGCCCGTGACGGCGTCTGCGCCTGCCTGCGATAGAGGAAACTCGATCGTCGTGTCCTCGAGCTCGACCGTGATCCCGTCGCGGCCGACGCGAAGCTCGGCATCGACCTCGCCGTATTCGTCGGCGGTATGGAGCGGCAGCCGGGCCGGGCGCACGGCCGTCGTGACGCGGACGGCGCTGCGACGGTTCCAGGGACTGACCCATTCGCTCGTGGCGTCAGTCATCTGCGGTTCCGCCCAGCTCACGCAGGCCGCGGCCCGCAGGCGGCGCAGCGCGTCGGCGTCCGGCGTCCAGCCGTCGGGGAAGGCCTTTTCGATGAAGCGCGTGGTGGCGTGGCCGCCAGCGAAAATCGGATGGCGGATCGCATCGCGGAGAAAAGCCTGGGTCGTGGGCACGCCCAGCAGGGTGAGTTCGGCCAGTCCGGCTGAGAGTCTGGACAGCGCCTCGTCGCGATCGCCGCCATGGGCGATGAGCTTGGCGAGCAGCGAATCGTAGTAAAGGCTGACCTGCGAGCCCGCTTCGACGCCGGCGTCGAAGCGCAGCCCGCGCGGCGCCTCGACCGCCGACAGCTCTCCTGTGACAGGCTGGAAGGCGCGGTCGGCCCGCTCCGCCGTGAGGCGCGCCTCGATGGCATGGCCGTGCCGGCGGATATGGTCCTGGGCAAGCGGCAGCCGTTCGCCCGCCGCCGCCAGCAATTGCCACTCGACGAGGTCGATGCCGGTGGTCAGCTCCGTCACCGGATGCTCGACCTGCAGGCGGGTGTTCATTTCGAGGAAGTAGGGACTATCGCTTCCCTGATCCATGATGAACTCGATCGTGCCCACCGAATCGTAGCCGATCGCGCGGCCAAGGCGGAGCGCGGCGTCGTAGAGCTTCGTGCGGACCGCGTCGGGCAGGTTCGGCGCCGGCGCCTCTTCGAGGACCTTCTGGTTGTTGCGCTGGACCGAGCAGTCGCGCTCGAACAGATGCACCAGTCCGCCGGCCCGATCGCCGGCCAACTGCACTTCGAGATGGCGCGGGTTCAGGATGAATTTCTCGAGCAGGACGGCATCGTCACCGAACGCGGCCAGCGCCTCGGCCTTTGCGCCGGCCAGGCCGGCCTCGAATTCTTCCGCACGATCGACGCGCCGCATGCCGCGTCCGCCGCCGCCGGCCGACGCCTTGATCAGGACGGGAAAGCCGATCCGCTCGGCCGCCTGCGCCAGGCTGTGCAGGTCCTGCGCGCCGCCATGATAACCCGGCACGACCGGGACGCCAGCCGCCTCGGCGATGCGCTTGGATTCGATCTTCGAGCCCATCTTCTCGACCGAAGCCACCGAGGGCCCCACGAGAATCAGCCCGGCTTCCTCGCAGCGGCGCACGAACGAACCGTTCTCCGACAGGAAGCCGTAGCCGGGATGGAGCGCGTCGGCGCCGGATCGCTTCGCCGCCGCCAGAACCGCGTCCATGTCGAGATAGCTCGCGCGCGCCGGCGCGGGGCCGATGCGAATCGCCTCGTCGGCGGCCCTGGCGTGCACCGCGTCGGCATCGGCGTCGGAATAGACGGCGATGGTGCGGATGCCGAGCCGTCGGCAGGTGCGCATGACGCGGAGCGCGATCTCGCCGCGATTGGCGATCAGGACCGAGCGGATCGGTCGGGGGGAGCTCAGGAAGCGCAAGGTGATACGTCCTACATCCGGTAGACCGGCCGCGGGCCGGTGACAGGCGGCTCCATCGCGCCGATCGCCAGGCAGAGCCCGAGCACGTTGCGCGTGTCGGCGGGCTCGATCAGGCCGTCGTCCCAGAGCCGCGCCGTGCAGTAGTAAGGGTCGGACTGCTCTTCGAACATCTTGCGCAGCTTCGCCTCGTGCTCGGCGAGATCCGCCTCGGTCGCGGGATTGCGCGAGATGCTGGAGCGGCGCAGGTCCATCAGCACCGAACTGCCGACGTCGGGGCTCATCGTGCCGAGCCGCGCGTTCGGCCACATGAACATGAAGCGCGGGCGAAATCCGCGGCCGCTCATGCCGTAATTGCCGGCGCCGTAGGATCCGCCGGTGACGATCGTGTAACGCGGCACGCGCGCATTCGACACGGCATAGACGAGCTTGGCCGAATTCTTGGCGATGCCGCCGCGCTCGGCATCCGAGCCGACCATGAAGCCGGTAATGTTCTGCAGGAACAGGATCGGCACGTTGCGCTGGTCGCAGAGCTCGATGAAATGCGCGCCCTTGAGCGAGGAGTCCGAGAACAGCACGCCGTTGTTGGCTAAAATGCCGATCGGCAGGCCCTGGATATGGCCGAAGCCACACACCAGCGTGGCGCCGTAGAGCGGCTTGAATTCATGGAATTCGCTGCCATCGACCAGGCGCGCGATGATCTCGCGCTGGTCGAACGGCCGCGTCAGGTCGGCGCCGACGATGCCAGGGATGTCGGTGGGATCGAACAACGGCGCCCGGGCGGGACGGATGTCGCCATGGGCGCGCTGGACGCGGTTGAGCGCGCCCACGATGTCGCGGGTCTTGGCGATCGCCTCCATCTCGTCGCGCGCGAAATGATCGGAGACGCCGGAGACGGTGCTGTGCATCTCCGCACCGCCCAGCGTGTCGCGGTCGACGATCTCGCGGATGGCGGCCTTGACGATCTGCGGTCCGCCGAGATGGACGCTGCTGTTGCCCGCCGTCATGACGACTTCGTCCGACAAAGCGGGGATGTAGGCGCCGCCGGCCGTGCATTCGCCGAACACCGCCGCGATCTGCGGGATGCCCGCCGCCGACATCCGGCACTGCCGGTAGAAGGCGCCGCCGAAATGGTCCTGGTCGGGGAAGACCTCGTCTCCCTGGGCGAGGTTGGCGCCGCCGCAATCGACGAGGTAGACCACCGGCAGGCGGCTCTCGAAGGCGATATCCTGCGCGCGGACGTGCTTGCGGATGGTTTCCTTGAAGAACGAGCCGCCCTTGGTCGTGGCGTCGTTGGCGATGACCATGCAGACCACGCCGCGGATCGTGCCGATGCCGGTCACCAGGCCGGCGCCCGGGACGGCGTTGTCGTACAGCCCCCAGGCGGCCAGCGGCGACAGCTCGAGGAAGGGGCTGAGCGGATCGAGCAGCAGGTCGATGCGTTCGCGCACCGGGATCTTGCCGCGCGCGCGATGCCGCGTAACCATGCGCTCGCCGCCGCCCGCCATCGACCAGGCCTGCCGCTCGCGCAAAGTCTTCAGCAGGCCGTCATAGACCGCGGCATTGGCCTGGAACGTCTCGGACGTGGGATCGATCGAGCTGCTCAACGTCGCCATGGATGCTGCTCCGGATCTAGCGGTCTTGAGCGGAGCGGCGCTTCATCAGCAGAACGATCGATCCGGTCTCGACGACCTCTTCGCGCTGATTGACCACCTCGAAGCCGAGCTTGAGCACGCCGCGGTCGGGCTTTTTCGACGGTCTCGCCTCGAGCGGCGTCACCTTGGCGCTGATCGTGTCGCCGAGCTTCACCGGGCCGTGGAAATCCCACGCGACGCTGAGCAGGCCCATGGCCGTGCCGTCGATCCAGTTGAGCTGCGACATCAGGCCGATCGCCGTCGAGAGCACGAGCGGCCCGTGGGCGACGCGGCCTCCGAACAGGCTCTTCTTGCAGAACTCCTCGTCGACATGCAGCGGATTGTGATCGCCGACCAGACCGGCGAACAGCGAGACGTCGCCCTCGCCGATGGTGCGGCCGCGCGTGCGCCGCGAGACGTTGATTTCGAAATCTTCGAGATAGAGGCCCAAGGCACGTCCCTTGTTTCAAGCGCCAGGCGAAACGGTCGTTTCGTCGAGCCAACTAACCGTCCGGTTAACAAACCGTCTTGTCAGATGGGAAGCTACCGGCTATCGTTTTCGAACGCAAGACGGACCGTTCGCGCGAGGCAGGCGTGTTCCCAACCAAAGAAGATATTCACGGGATTAAACGCCGGGCGGTGCTGCAGGAAGCGGCCGCGTCGTTCAACCTCAAGGGCTATCACGGCACCTCGCTCAACGAGATCGCCGCCAGCCTGGGCGTCACCAAGGCCGCGCTCTATCACTACTTCCCGAACAAGAACACGCTGCTCGCCGCGTGTTTCGACTACGCCATGGCGGCGGCCTTCGCGAGCCTCGAACGCGGGCGCAAGCAGGGCAGGACCGGCCGCGAGCGGCTGGTGCTGACCATCACCGGCTACGTCGCCGAGCTCATCGACGAACTCAATTGCTGCGTCGTCCTCATGGAGGAGCAGGCGCTCGAGCCCGAGGACAGGGCCAAGCTGGTGCGGGAGCGCGACAAGTTCGAGCGCGCGCTGCGCGCGCTCGTCCGCGAAGGCATCGCCGACGGCAGCGTGGCGCCGTGCGATCCCAAGCTCGCCATCTTCGTCATTCTCGGCGCGATGAACTGGGTGCCCAAATGGTTCAAGCCAAGCGGCGCCTGGAAGCCCGAGCAGCTGACGCGCGCGCTGGGCGACATCTTCGATCGTGCGATCTCCTCGACGCCGGCTGCGGCCATGGCGCGCGATGTCGGCGATCTGCCGCTGGGTGAGCCGGCCAGGGCAGGGCAGGGCGGGGACGCCGCGCGCGCCGATGAACGAAAGCGCCGCGACGAAATGGTGGAGACCCGTGGGCGCCTGCGCAGGGCCGGCAAGGTCGGGGCGTCGGCGCGATGATCGCCAACCTTGTCGTCGGCGGGCTCGCAGCCGGCTGTCTCTATGCGATGGTCGGCATCGCCATCGTGATCGTCCTCAACATCACCGACATCGCCAACTTCGCCCAGGGCGAAATGGCGATGCTGACGACCTTCTTCGCCTACTGGCTGCTCGACGATCTGGGCCTTGCCTGGTGGCAGGCCGTGTCGATCGCCGCCGTGTTCGGTCTGGTGCAGGGCATCGTCGTGCAGCAGATCGTGATCCGCCCGCTGATCGGCAGCCCCGTCCTGTCGGCCATCATCGCCACGCTCGGCCTGAACGTCGTCCTCAACAGTCTCGCCGGGCTGATCTGGGGACACCAGACCTACACCTTTCCGTCGCCCTTCACCTTCCTGGCGCCCTTCCAGGTCGCGGGCGTTCCGGTTCCGGTCGCCAGCGTCGTGAACATCGCCGTGAGCCTCGCCATCATCGCCGGCATGACCCTGTTCCTTCGGCTCACCTGGACCGGGCTGGGGATGCGGGCGGCCAGCCAGAACCAGACCGTGGCGCGGCTGATGGGCGTGTCGATCACCAAATCGTCGGCGATCGCCTGGGCGTTGGGCGGTCTGGTCGGCGGCATTGCCGGAATCCTGGTGGCGCCCTCGGTCTTCCTCGACACCAACCTCATGGCCGGCCTGCTCATCAAGGCCTTCGCGGGCGGCGTGCTGGGCGGGTTGAACAGCCTGGTCGGCGTCTTCCTCGGTTGCCTCGCGCTCGGCGTCTCCGAGAACCTGGCCAGCGCCTATCTTTCGCCGTCCTTCGCCGATGCGATCACTTTCATCGTGATCATCGCCGTGCTGATCGTGCGCCCGGAAGGCATTTTCGGCCGCGTGAAGGTCCGCAAGGCGTGACGGGCGCGGCCGATATCGCCGGCTTGCCCGCCGGTTTGCCCAAGCGGCCGGCCTCGCGCGGCCTGGCGTCGCCGCTTCTCGTCGGCTTGGGCCTGGCGCTCGCCTGCGCTGCACCGCTCGGCCTGAATGGCTACGCGCTCTATCTGCTGACGCTGGCCGGAATCTTCGCGCTGGTGGCGCTCGGCCTCAACCTGCTGACGGGCTATGCCGGGCAGATCAGCCTTTGCCATGCCGCGTTCTTTGGCGTCGGCGCCTACGCGACCGCGCTGCTGACGACCAAGGCGGGGTTGCCCTATCTGGTCTCGCTTCCGCTCGGCGCCCTGCTCACGACGGCGATCGGCGCGGCCGCGGCCGTGCCGGCGCTTCGCCTGAAAAATCTCTATCTCGCCATTGCGACGCTGGGCTTCGGCGTCGTGCTGCAGAAGATCATCTTCGAATGGCGCGACCTCACGGGCGGGGGCGGCGGCCTCGCGCTCAGTGCGCCGACCATTGCCGGCTATGAGCTGGGCGCGACGGGCCTTTACTATTTGACTCTGGCGTTCGTGATCCTGGGTCTCTGGGGCGCGTGGAATGTCAGCCGCGGACGCACCGGCCGGGCGCTGCGCATCATCAAGGAAAGCGAGATCGCCGCCGCCTCGCTCGGCATCCACATCGCCCGCTACAAGGTCACCGCCTTCGCCCTCAGCGCCTTCTATGCCGCCCTCGCCGGCGGGTTGTTCGCCTACCTGGTGCGTTACATCAACCCCGAGAGCTTCAATGTCGGGCTGTCAATCGCCTTCCTGAGCATGGTGGTGATCGGCGGGCTGGGCACGATCGGTGGCTCGATCGTGGGTGCCGCGTTCTACGTCATCGTTCCCGAGCTGCTGCGCGGCATCAAGGACGCACCAGGCCTCGTCTTCGGGCTGCTGCTGGTCGTGGTCATGGTGTTCATGCCGCAGGGCTTGTGGGGCATGGTGCGCCGGCTCGGATGGAAGCGCTGAGATGACGCGTCTTGCCATCGAGAACGTGTCGGTGAATTTCGGCGGCGTTCATGCGCTGAGGGACGTCAGCTTTTCCTTCGAGGCCGGGGCCATCGTCGGGCTGATCGGGCCCAACGGCGCCGGCAAGAGCACGCTGCTCAACTGCATCTCCGGCATCACCCGTCCGACCACGGGCCGCGTGCGCCTCGGTGAGACGGTCCTCTCGACGCTGAACGCGGCGGATGTGGCGGGCCAGGGCATCGGCCGGGTGTTCCAGCATCCCGAGCTGGTTCTCGACCTGTCGGCGCGCGACAACCTTCTGATCGCCTGTCACCGCTCTCTGGACTACGGGCTGCTGAGCGAATTGCTGATGCTGCCGGGCGTGTGGCGCCGCGAGCGCGAAGCGGCCCAGCGGGTCGCCGACGTGCTGCGCCGCCTCGGCATCGCCGACAGCGCCGACACCGAGGTTCGCAGCCTGCCTTACGGCCATCGCAAGCTGATTGATCTCGGGCGTGCGCTTTTAATGGATATCGGCTTCCTGCTGCTCGACGAGCCCATTGCTGGGCTGAACGATCCCGAGATCGCCCACCTGACGGCGCTGCTGCTCGAGCTGCGGCAGGAATTCGGCTTCGGCATCCTGGTCGTCGAGCACAACATGCCGTTCGTGTCGCGGCTGTGCGAGCGGCTGGTCGTGCTCGATCTTGGGCAGCTCATCGCCGACGGTTTGCCCGCCGAGGTGCTGAGCGACGCCCGGGTCATCTCCTCCTATCTCGGCGAGGCCGCCGATGCTTGAGGTCACCGATCTCAGCGTTCGCTACGGCTCGGTCGAGGCCTTGCACGGCGTCTCCATAAAAGTCGAGGCCGGCCAGCTCGTCGCCATCCTGGGCGCCAACGGATCGGGCAAGTCGACCCTGCTCAGGGCCATCAGCGGCATCGCCAGGACGGCGTCGGGCACGATCGCGCTCGGCGGCACGGCGATCACCGGCCTGCGGCCGGAGGAGATCGTGCGGCGCGGCATCGCCCATGTGCCGGAGGGCCGGGGCATCCTGCCGGATTTCACCGTGCGCGAGAACCTCATGATCGGCGCCTATGTACGGCGCGGCCAGGACGTCGCGCCGGATTACCGCCGGATCATGGCGATGTTTCCGGCGATCGAGCGGCGCGAAGGCAAGCTCGGCTACACGCTGTCCGGCGGCGAGCAGCAGATGCTGGCGATCGGCCGCGCGCTGATGGCGGCGCCGCAGGTGCTGCTGGCGGATGAGCTCAGCCTCGGCCTGGCGCCGATCGTCGTCAGGCAGGTCTTCGCCAAGCTCGACGAGGTGCGCAAGGCCGGCGTCACGGTGTTGGTCGTCGAGCAGAATGCGAGGCTTGCCATGAAATTCGCCGACTATCTCTACGTGCTGAAGTACGGGCGCGTGGTCATGGAAGGGGCGCGCGAAATGTTCGAGCAATCGACGTCGCTCGTCGACGCCTATCTCGGTGCCTGAGTCATGCACGACTATCCGCTGAAGCAACGCACCATCGGGCATGTGCTGGCCGACAAGGCGAGGCGCGTGGGCGACCGCACCTGGCTGATCTACGGCCGGGACCGCTATACCTACGCCCGGGCGCACGATCTCTCCAACCGTTACGCCAACGGCTTTCGCGCGCTCGGCATCGGCAAGGGCGACCATGTCGCCGTGATGCTGCCCAACTGTCCCGAATTCATCTGGACGATCTGGGGGCTGGCCAAGCTCGGTGCGGTCGCGGTGCCGCTCAACACCGCGGCACGCGGCGAGCTGTTGCGCTATTTCATCACGCAGTCCGATTCGATCGCGGCCGTCGTAGCCGCCGAATGGGCGGCGCGCATGGCCGAGGCGCTGGGCGGTGAGCACAAGGTGGGATCCTTCCTCACGCTCGGTGGCGGCGAAGCGGAGCTTGGCGCACTTGGCCGGCCGGTGGGCGATCTTGCCGCCTTCGCCAACGCGTCGCCGAAGGAGCCTGACCGCGATGCGGTGCTGGCGAGCGATCCGCAATACATCATGTACACCTCGGGGACGACCGGCCCCTCCAAGGGCGTGATCAGCCCGCATTCGCAGGCCCACGGCGTCGGTCGCTCGCTGGCGCAGAATTTCGGCTATCGCCCCGACGACGTGCTGTACACCTGCCTGCCTTTGTTTCACGGCAACGCGCTCTGGTACTCGGCCTATGCCGCCTTGTGGGCCGACGCAGCGCTCGCCGTCTCGCCGCGCTTCTCGGCCAGCGGCTTCTGGGACGAGATCCGGGCAAGCGGCGCGACCCAGTTCAACTCGCTGGGCGCGATGACCAACATTCTGCTGCGGGCGCCGGCCTCGCCGCGCGATCGCGAGCATCGCGTGCGCCAGGCCATGATCGTGCCGCTCTCGCCGCAGACCTATCGCGAGGTGTCCGACCGCTTCGGCGTGCAGGTGACGTCGCTCTACGCCATGACCGAGACCTTCGCCGTGACCATGTTCACGCCGGACGATCCGGAGAGCAAAGGCGCCTCGGCCGGCCGGCCGCGCGGCCTGGCCGAGCTGCAGATCGTCAGCGACGAGGACGATCCGCTGCCGACGCGCGAGGTCGGCGAGATCTGCGTGCGGCCGTGCGAGCGCGGCATCGTCATGGCGGGCTACTACAAGATGCCGGAGGCCACGGTGCGCGATACGCGCGACCTCTGGCTGCACACGGGCGATCGCGGCTGGCTGGACGAGGACGGCTACCTCTATTTCGTCGACCGCAAGAAGGAGGCCATCCGCCGCCGCGGCGAGAACATCTCCGCCTATGAGGTCGAGATGCTGATCGCGCGACACCCCTCCGTGCTCGAGGTCGCGGCCGTGCCGGTGGCTTCCGAGCTCAGCGAGGACGAGGTGATGGTCTACGTCGTCTGCCGCGACGGCCATCGCATCAGCGAGGAAGAGTTGGTGCGCTTCGCCAACAGCAACATGGCGCATTTCATGGTGCCGCGCTTCGTGCATTTCATCGAGGCGCTGCCCAAGACGCCGAGCGAGAAGATCGAGAAGTACAAGCTCAAGGTCTGGGCCGAGCAAAATCGCCAATCGATCTGGGACCGTGAGGCGGTCGGATTGAAGCTCGAGCGGTAGTCGCGAATCGGAACATCAACAAGGCAAGAAAGGTCGAGGAGACACCATGCAGGACAAAATAGCCAAAGCCGTGCTGTCGCGGCGCACAACACTATTAGCGGGCGCGGCCATGATCGTGGCGGCGATGCCGGCCAGGGCCGAGGACGCCTTGAAGGTCGGCATGAGCGGGCCGTTCTCGGGCGGCCTCTCGCTGCTCGGGCAAAGCGTGCGCGACGGCGTGGAGGTGGCCTTTGCCGAGATCAACGCTCAGGGCGGCGTCGGCGGTCGCAAGCTGGTGTTCATCGCCGAGGACGACGGCTACGAGCCGATGCGCACCATCGCCTCGGCGCGCAAGCTGGTGGAGCAGGACAAGGTCGTGGCCCTTCTCGCCGTCACCGGGACGGCGCCGTCGGCGGCGCTGCTGCCGTTCGTGAAGGAGAGCAAGACGCCGCTGCTCTTCCCCTATGCCTTCTCCCATTCGCTGACGACGCCGTTGAACCGCGACGTCTTCACGACGCTGCCGGAAGTGCGGGTGCAGATGCGGGTGCTGGCCAACTACATCCTGAAGACGCTGAAGCAGACCAAGGTGGCGGCGATCTACCAGAACGACGATTTCGGCCAGGATGCCGTCGCCGGGCTCGAGGAACGCTTCGCCCGCGACAAGATCCCGCTGGTCAAGCTGCCGTTCGACCGCGGAACGACCAATTTCAGCGGCGTCGTGGCGCAGGCCAAGGCCGCCGGGGTCGAGCACGTCGTCTTCCTCGGCATCCCGAAGGACGCCGCCCTGGTCATGCGCGAAGCCAACAATCTCGGCTGGAAGCCGCAATTCAGCGGCCACAATGCGCTGGGCGACCCGCAGACCTTCCAGCTCGCCGGCCCGCTGGCCGAGGGCGCACTGGCCGTCGCGGTGATGGAGCCGCTCGATTCGGACAAGCCCGCCGTCAAGGCCTTCATCGCCGCGCAGCAGAAATACAAGTCCGGCACCAAGCCGACGACCTACAGCATGCACGGTTATCAGTCGGGCAAGCTGTTCGCGGAGGTGCTGAAGCGCTCCGGCGGCAAGTCGGACGAGCCGTCGATCGTCGCCGCCCTCGAGGGCATGAAGGGCTACGACACCGGCCTGATGGCGCCGATCACCTTCTCCCCTGAGCAGCATGCGGGCGCGCTGGCCGGGGCGATCATGAAGGCCGAAGGCGGCAAGTGGAAGATCATCACCGGCTGGCTCGAAGCGGACTAAGCGGCCGTTAGATGCGCGCCGTGATCACCGAAGGGACCGGGCCGCCGGAGGTCATGCGCGTCGCCGAAGTGGCGGCGCGCGAGCCGGGGCCGCGCGAGATCAGGGTCGCGGTCGCGGCCTGCGGCGTGTGCTTCCACGACGTCGTGGTGCGCAACGGCACCTTCCGGCGCGGCGTCGAGATGCCGGTGATCCTGGGCCACGAGGTTGCCGGCACGGTCGACAGGCTGGGATCGGAGGTGCGCGACTTTCGCCCCGGCGATCTCGTCGCCACCACCATCCACAGCCATGTCTGCGGCCATTGCCGGCATTGCCGCAACAGCCGCGAGACGTCCTGCCCCGAGCGTGCCTTTCTCGGCGATGCCGGGCTGAACGGCGGATATGCCGAGCTGGTCTGCGTCGATGCCGATGCCGCTCTCGCAGTACCGGCGGGCGTCACGGCGGACGAGGCCGCCATCGTGGCCTGCACCATCGGCACGGAGCTGAACGCCGTGCGCGATGTCGGCCAGGTCCGGCTGGGCGAGCGCGTGCTGGTGACGGGCGCGGGCGGCGGGCTTGGCCTGCACGGCGTGCAGCTTGCGCGCCTGGCGGGCGCCTTCACCCTGGCGGTGACGACGCATGCGGCCAAGGCGGCACGCATCCGAGAGGCCGGCGCCGACGAGGTCTTGGTCATTGCCAAGGGCGAGGATTTCTCCGCCGAGGTCCGCCGCCTGACCGGCGGCGCGGGCGTTGACGTGGTCATCGACAATGTCGGCAGCCCGGTATTCGAGGCGGTCCGCCGCAGTGCCGCCTATGACGCGCGCATCGTGCTGGTGGGCCAGCTCACCAGGGATTTCGTCGCGCTCAACCCCGCGCAATTGTTCCTGCGCAACGTCTCGATCCTGAGCGCCAAGGGCGTGTCGCGCTCGCAGTTCGCCGACGCGCTGGACCTCGTGGCGCGCCGGCGCATAAAACCCGTCGTGGAGCGCGCCTATCGGCTGGAAGACGCCGCCGAGGCGCACCGTGTCGTCGAGGCCGGTCTCGCGACCGGGCGGCTCCTGCTCAAGCCGGGCCATTAGACCATGTGTCTTGTTCGTCTTTGCTGGGAGCGCGCCACTCCAGTGGCGCATCTTCTCATGCTCTTGTGGACCGCGAGCCTCTGGCTCGCTCATGAGCGAGCGAGACGCTCGCGGTCCGGAAGACCATGAGCGCCACGGAGTGGCGCGCTCCCAGCCATGAGCGGGCCTGGAGGCCGCAGGCGCATGTGAATGCGCCGAGTCCGGCAAGACCATGATGCGAATCGAAAGGGATGCAGCCGATGTCCTCACCTCATGACCCCAAGCCCGGCACCGGCCAGGCAGTCTCGCTCGCCTGGCCGCAACTCGATATCGCGCTCGCCACGATGGTTCGCGAGCGGGAGATGAACACGCTGAGCCTCGAGCTGCTCGACGAGCTCGGCGCGGCGCTCGAGGCGAGCGTGTCCGGCGGGGCGCGCGCCCTGATCGTCACCGGTCAGGGCCGCGCCTTCTGCGCGGGCGCGCATCTGCGTTATTTCACGCAGCCGGACCCGCGCATCGGCGAGGGCGGCTTTGCGCTGCGTGACAACTATCTGCGGCGGATCGCCGAGCTCTTCGATCGCATCGAGACCCTGCCCATACCGGTCATCGCGGCGATCAACGGCTTCGCGTTGGGTGGCGGCTGCGAGCTGTCTCTTGCCTGCGATTTGCGCGTGATGGCGGACAACACCAAAATCGGCGTGCCGGAAACCCGGATCGGCGCACTCGCCGGCGCCGGCGGAGTCCAGAAGCTTCATCGCTTCGTCGGACGCGGCAAGGCCCTCGAATGGGTCATGCTCGGCAGCCATGTCGCGGCGCAGGAGGCGCTCCAGCACGGTCTCGTCACCTCCGTCCATGCACCGGCCGATCTGCTCGCCGCCGCCATGGAGCTCGCCGTCCGTTTCAGGACGCTGGGTCCGCGCGCCGTCGCTCAATCCAAGGCGGCGGTGCGGCTCTGCGGCGTTGCCGATCTCACGACCGCCCGCAATATCGGGCTTGAATCGCTCGCCATGCTGATTGATGGCCCCGAATGGCAGGAGGGCATGCAGGCGTTCATGGAGAAGCGTCCGCCGCGCTTTCCACCGCTTTAGATCCAGGGAGAGCCGCAGGGGGCCTTCCTACTGGCGCTTTCCCTTGATGTAGACGCTGACGATCGTCTCGTCTCCCGGGTAGCTCTCGGGCGGCAGTGTCTGGATCTGCGCCTGGATGCACTTCCATTGGCCCTTCTGGAACAAGTAGGTATCCGTGTAGGTCGACATGCCGGTCGTCTCGGTGCCGTCCCGGCGTATCGTGCGCTTGTTGGTCGAGCGAACGAGGGCGACATTGTCGATGATCGTGATGACCTCGTCGCGAACATCCCAGTAGACGACAACCTCCGGGTCGAACTGCGTGGCCCATTGCTTGAGATAGTCGGTCCGGTTCTGGCGCGTCCCCTTGGGCCCGATGCAAATGAAGTCCGGATGCATCATGGCGTCGTGCGAATCGACGTCGTTGGTCACGTAGTTGTGGATGAAGCGGGCATTGAGTGCCTTGAGCTCAGCCACAAGGTCGTCGTGGGGAAGACGTGACGCTACGGTCTGCATGGCCTTATCCTTTCCTCGATTTAGACGGCGGCTGCCGTGGCCAGCCGGCGGGCCACCTCGGCGGTCTTGGTGTCGGCCGGATAGAAGCACTCGATCTTCAATTGCTGCAGCGCGACGTCGAGCGGCATGGCGAACATTGTGAGCGTCGAGAAGAGGGCGAGATCCAGGTCGCCTTTGCGGAGGTGCATGGGAAGCACCGGCGAGGTGTGCGACGGGCCATGAGGCACCTTCCATCCGGACGGCAAGCCGGGGTAGGCGAAGATCTCATCGCGCAGCTGCGACGCTGCGCCGTTGGCACCTTGGGCGACTTCGCGATGGAGGATTTGGATCAGGCTGCCCGCGAACTCTTCCCAATTCACGATGAACTGCCGCAAGCCCTTGGGGTGAAACACGACATGCATGGCGTTCCCGGCGCGCGCGTCGTCGATCTCGTAGGCTTCGTGGAAGGGATGGAACAGCCGCTTGGAGGCGTCGTTCCGCATCCGGATGTCCCATCGTCCGTCGATGACGATCCCGGGATAGGGCTCTTGCTGGCGGAGAATGAATTCCAGCGCGTCCTGGACGTGCTCCAGATCCAATGCGTTGAAGTCACGCTCGCCGAAAGGTGGGGCATAGCCCGCTGCGAGATGCAGGGCGTTTTGTTCGTTGAGCGGCACGTCCAGCGTGTTGCCCAGCAGTTGGACCATTTCCCGGCTCGGCTGCGAGCGCCCGGTCTCGAGGAAGCAAAGATGTCTCGCGGATACCGCCGCTTCGGCGGCGAGTTCGAGCTGGCTCAGCCGACGAATCTGGCGCCAGTGACGCAGCAGGCTGCCAAAGTCGCGCGATGGAACATCGTGTCGGACGAGGTCTTTCGTCGTTTCCATGAGACGTAGACTAGACTTCGTCTGACACGGATCAATTACCTCGGATGTAAGTGTCGGGGCGTTGATTCAAGGCCTACCGGGGACGCCCCGTCGAACGCGGCGACACGGCCCGGCTGGAATCCCTTCGTTGGCACCGGCTTGACCTGGCGCCTGACGCCACATAGGTTCCCCGCCCTTTTCGACCAATCGGCGGACCGGCGCCCATGCTCCAGATCCTTGTCGAGTCGCTGGCCAAGACCTATCGCGTCGCCGAACGCGCGCCAGGCCTCACCGGCGCGCTGCGCGGCCTCGTGCGCCGGCGCTGGCGCGAGGTCCATGCCCTGGTCGACGTCTCGTTCAGTCTCGAGGCGGGCGAGCTGCTGGCCTTCATCGGCCCCAACGGTGCGGGCAAGTCCACGACCGTGAAGATCCTGTCGGGCATCCTGCGACCCACGAGCGGGCGGGTCGAGGTGGGCGGCCTCGTGCCCTACGAGGACCGCGTGCGCCATGTGGCGCGCATCGGCGTGGTGTTCGGCCAGCGCAGCCAGCTCTGGTGGGACCTGCCCGTGCTCGATGGCTTCGATCTCCTGGCCGACATCTATCGCGTGGAGCCCGCGCGCTATCGCCGCCGGCGCGACGAGCTCGTGGCCATGCTGCGGCTCGAGCCGCTGCTTGCCCAGCCGGTGCGCCAGCTCTCGCTCGGCCAGCGCATGCGGGCGGAGTTTGCCGCCGCCCTGCTGCACGATCCTGAAATCCTGTTCCTCGACGAGCCGACCATCGGGCTCGATGCGCCGTCGAAGCTCGCCGTCCGCGCGTTCGTGCGGCGGCTCAACCGCGAGCAAGGCGTGACGGTGCTGCTCACGACGCACGACATGCACGACGTCGAGGCGCTGGCCGAGCGTGTCATCGTCATCGGCCAGGGCCGCCTGCTCGCCGATGGTCCGTTCGAGAGCCTGCGTGCCAGTGTTCTCGCCGAACGACGGCTCTACATCGACTTCGCCGGTCCCGCGCCCGAGCTCGAGATTCGCGGCGTCACGGTCCGGGCGCGCACTGAACGCTCGCTCGAGCTCGCTTTCGACCCGTCTAAAATCCCGACGCCGAAACTGATCGCCGCGATTGCGACCGAGCACGCCGTCGAGGACATCCATGTCGACGAACCCGCCATCGAGGAGGTGATCGCGCGGTTCTACGACCTGCACGACAGCCGTGAGGCGTGACGATGCCGTCGGTTCGTCCCTACCTGGCGGCCTTCCGCGCGCGCTTCCAGCTCATGCTGCAGTACCGCGCCGCAGCTCTGGCGGGCTTTGCCACGCAGTGCTGGTGGGGCGCCATTCGGATCATGGTCTTCGCTGCCTTCTACGGTGCCCACGCAGCGGCGGCGCCGATCAGCCTGGCCGACGCCGTCACCTATGTCTGGCTCGGCCAGGCGCTGCTGGCGCTGCTGCCCTGGGTCGCCGATCCGGAAATCGGCCAGGCGGTGCGGACCGGCGGCGTGGGCTACGACCGTTTGCGGCCGCTCGACGCCTACGGTTACTGGTATGTGCGCACCCTGGGATGGATGCTTGCCCGCGCCCTGCCGCGCGCGGTGCTGATGATGCTGGCGGCAGGCATCGTGCTGCCGCTCGTGGGCCTCGGTGCCTGGGCATGGCGGCCGCCATCCGGCACGGCAGCGGCGTTGCTGTTCCTTCCCGCCTTCGTGCTCATGACGGCGCTCGCGGCTGCCGTCCTGACGCTGGCGAACATCGTCGTGGCCGCGAGCCTCAACGAGCGTGGCGTGAACGCCGTCCTGACGCCGCTGGTGATCGTCTTCTCCGGCAGCCTGCTGCCGCTCGACTTCTTCCCCGACGCTCTGCGTCCTTTCCTGCACGTGCAGCCGTTCGCCGGCCTCGTCGACATCCCGTTCCGCATCTACTTCGCCGACTTGGCGGGCGGCGCGGCACTGCAGGGGCTGGCCCTGCAAGCGGGCTGGACCGTGGTGCTGGTCGGCCTCGGCCGCCTGGCCATGGAGCGCATGATGCGCCGGCTCGAAATGCAGGGTGGCTGACCATGAACGCGTTCGTCCTCTATGGCCGCTACGTCGCCGCCTCGCTGCGCGCCCAGGCGCAGTATCCGGCGGCGACCTTGATGCTCACCGTCGGCCACTGCGCAGCGACGGCGATCGAAATCCTGGGCCTCTTTGCGCTGTTCGATCGCTTCGGACCGGTCGGCGGCTGGTCCTTCGGCGAGGCCGCGCTGTTCTATGCGCTGGTCAACATCGCGTTCTCGCTCGCCGATCTGCTCACTCGTGGCTTCGAGGTGTTCGGCACCGACTTCGTGCGCACTGGCGCCTTCGACCGAGTGCTACTGCGACCGCGCGCTGCCGCCCTGCAGCTGGCCGGCCACGAGGTGCGACTGTCTCGGTTGGGACGACTTCTTCAGGGCTTCGCGGTGCTGGTCCTCGCGAGCAGTCTCGTCCCGATCACCTGGGATGCAGCAGCGGTGGCGACCGCGGTGTGGGCTGTGGCCGGTGGCATGGCGCTGTTCGTCGGGATCCTGGTCCTGCAGGCCACGCTTGCCTTCTGGACCGTCGAGAGCCTGGAGATCGTGAACGTTCTCACTTACGGCGGCGTCCAGGCAGCGCAGTACCCGCTCAACATCTACGCGGCCTGGTTCCGGCGGCTGCTCACCTTCGGTATACCGCTCGCCTGCGTGGCCTACTACCCGGTGGTCGCCATCCTGAAACGACCGGATCCGCTCGGCGCGCCGGACTGGCTCCTGCCGCTCGCGCCGATCGCGGGCTTTGCGTTTCTGGCCTTGTCGTTCCTCGCCTGGCGCGCCGGCGTGGCCCGCTACGCGTCCACAGGAAGCTGAGGCGCGTGCGACCTGCTAAAACCCCTTCGTCGGAACCGAGGGCGGTGGGCAGCTCGGCGGCTTGTGCATCTCCAGCGCCAGCAAATCCGCTGTCACGGTGGCCATCGGGGTTTCGACGGTCAGGCGATCCAGGACACCCGAGTCGAAGAGCTCCGCGCTGATCGTGAACAGAGGTTTTTGCTGGTGCGGCTGGTCGTGGCGCGTGAAGCTCATGAACACCGGCCATGACTTCCCGGGCACGGCCACCAGCTTGTCGGCCGGACGTCGCCCGCGGATCGTGCCGGGGTCCGCCGGCCTGACGTCGATCACGAAGATGTCGCCGGTCCCTTCGGCATCGAAGACAAGGGCCGGAAATCCCGCGGCGCCGCCCCGCAGCCGTTCAACCAGGTGAGCGATCAGGGCAACCGGCATCAGGGTGGGCGGCGGCAGCACGAATTGCGCCGGACCGCTCGGCGAGACGATTTGGGCCTTCAACTCGTTGCCGGCACGCTGCACCTTGCCGTGCATCTCGCGTTCGGCGCCGTTTTGAACCTGCAGGGTGGTGAAGCGGAATGCATCGCCGGCGCGCGGCTCCTCGCCATCGAGCTTGGAGGCGAGGTCCATTTTCCATGTCGCTGACAGCGCGATCTCGCCCTTGACGTCGCGCTTGAGGCGCCAGCCGTCGCAGGTGAGCGTGAGGTCCTGCACGGCGCTGCCGACGCGCGCCGCGTTGGCCGCCGCGCCCAGCCGCAGCGCATATTCTGCGCGGTACGGTTGTATTTGGGCGAATGCCAATTGCGGCAATAGCAGGGCGACAACCGGGAGGCAGCACATCAACGCGCGCATCATTGTACCTTGGGCAGTGCTGACAAGGAGGTCAATTGCCGCTTTGTCTCAGGCGCCGTCGTCCGCGCCAAAACCGAGGTAGACGCCTTGCCTGCCAATGGTTCAAACTTGGGTCGTGCTCGAGGAGTCGGGGAAGTTAAAGGGCATGATTGATCACGACGATCTCTTCGCAACCCAGATGCGAGCGCTGGGGTTCAGTCGCCCTGAACAGCCTGCGGATCCTCCCGGCCCTGCCGCCATGGCAGCGGCCGACCGCATCTCGCGCTATTGGACCAGCACGCATGTCGGCGCGCTGCGTCCGGGCTCCGAGGCCCACAAGCGTGAAGTGTGCCGGATGTTCCATGAGACGTTCAATCCGTACCGGCCGTCCATCATCTCCTGGCCGAAGCTCAGCCCGGAGATACTGCAGCGCGTGACGTCGCTGCCGATCTGGGATGTCGCCGTGCACACCGAGAGCCGCGCGCGTCTGCGTTTTGCCACCTATGCGGGTTCAGTCGACGACCCGGAGGTGCGCGCGGCCGTCACGCTCAATGCCTGGGAAGAAAGCCGGCACAAGGAGGTGCTCGCCAACCTCGTCCAGGCTTACGGGATCGAGCTGGCAAGCGAACCGCCGTTTCAGCGTCCTCGCGATCCGCACTGGGCCTTCCTGGTCACCGGATATTGCGAATGCATCGACAGTTTCTTTGCCTTCGGCCTGTTCGAGCTCGCCCGTCGGTCCGGCTTCTTTCCGGCCGAACTGGTGGAGACGTTCGAGCCCGTCATCCAGGAGGAGTGCCGCCACATCCTGCTGTTTGCGAACCTGGTGGCATGGCAGCGGGCGAACCTGCCGTGGTGGCGGCGCCTCTACTTCGAGCTTCGTGTCACGGCGGTGTGGGCCGTCATTGCCTGGGAACGCATCGTTCTGGCCCGCAGCATGGACGCCAAGGGCGATAACAAGGGCGATAAAGCGCGCCTCGACAGCACCTTCACCGCGAGCAGCGCCAACGCCATCAGCCCGGTCGAGATCGACGTTCGCGATCTCATGGCGCTTTGCCTGAAGGAGAACGATCGCCGCTTCGCGGGATATGATCCGCGGCTCCTGCGCCCGAAGACGGTGCCGAGGCTGGTCAGGCTTGCGCTCCTGGTCACGAAGCCCTGGACGCGGAAAAAGGCATCGGCATCGGTTCAGGCCCAGAGCTGAGGGCCGCGATTCGGCAGAGTGCCTGCGTGAATCGGCACGCCGGTGGGATTGGGCCTGACCTGGACATGGGCGGCTGCCCGCGATGCCGCTATAACGTCCGTCATGAAATCGATGCCCGATCAGTGTCCGCAGGCGACGACAGGTCGCGTGTCTGACAGCATTTTGCTGGCATCGCCCGGTGAGCTGCCCCCACCCGTGGTGTCTCAGCGCCGCCGTCGTGCGTCCCGCGCTCTCCATACGGTACGAAAGTATTATCTTGTTGCGCGTGACGCGGGTTCACCCTTGACAGAATTGAGCAATGTTGTGGCGTATCCTTGCCACAAGGTCGAACGATGAGTGTAGCCCTGCGACCGGACGATCTGGTCCTCGTGACGGGTGGCTCGGGATTTCTCGGGTCGGCGGTCGTGCGCGCCTTGATTGCGCGCGGATCGCGCGTGCGGGCGATCGTCCGGTCGAGCAGCCCGCCCGACAATCTCGCGGGTCTCGATTGCGAGGTCGTCACCGGCGACCTCACCGATCGCGAGTCCCTGGCGGCCGCCCTGCGCGGCGTCCGCTCCCTGTTCCATGTCGCGGCGGACTATCGCTTCTGGGCGCGCGATCCTTCGGTCATCCTGCGCGTCAATGTCGAGGGCACGCGCAGCCTGATGGGCGAAGCGCTGTCGGCCGGCGTGGAGCGGATCGTCTATACGAGCAGCGTCGCGGCGCTGAAAGTGGCGGGCGCCACGGGCCTGGTCGACGAGACGGCGCTGCTGCCGTCGGACGAAGCCATCGGTGCCTACAAGCGCAGCAAGACCCTGGCGGAGCGGGTGGTCGAGGAAATGATCGCGCGCGACAAGCTGCCCGCCATCATCGTCAACCCGACGACGCCGATCGGGCCGCGCGACATCAAGCCGACCCCGACTGGGCGCATTCTGCTCGATGCGGCGCGGGGCAGGATCCCGGCCTTCGTCGACACGGGCTTGAACTTCGCGCATGTCGACGACATCGCGGAAGGTCACCTGCTGGCCTTCGAGCGCGGGCGGATCGGCGAACGCTACATCCTGGGCGGCGAGAACGTCCTGCTGCGCGACCTGCTCGCCGCGATTGCCGGCTTGAGCGGCCGGCGCGCGCCACGCATCAGCCTGCCGCGGATGCCGCTTTACCCCCTGGCGTTCGGCGCCGAGGCGGTCGCGCGCCTGACCGGGAAGGAGCCCTTGCTCACGCTCGACGGCCTGCGCATGTCCCGCTATCGGATGTTCTTCACCTCGGCCAAGGCCGAACGCGAGCTCGGCTACCGCAGCCGCCCCTACCAGGAGGGCGTGGCCGATGCACTGACGTGGTTTCGGAAAGCAGGTTACCTGACATGAATATGGCAACAGCACTGGCCGTCCTTGCGCTGGCGATCTGGCTCTACCTGTTGGTGGGTCGTGGCGGATTCTGGCTGACCCGCGAGCACGATGATCGGGAAGCTCCTCCCCAGCCCAACCGCTGGCCGAGCGTGGTGGCCGTCGTACCCGCCCGCAACGAGGCGGACGTCATCGCCCAATCTCTCAAAAGCCTGCTGCAGCAAGACTATCCAGGCCCGTTCCGCGTCGTGCTGGTGGATGACAGCAGCGATGACGGCACGGCGGCGGCTGCCCTGGAGGCTGCCGCTGCCCTGGGGGCCGGCGAGCGTCTCGAGGTCTTGCGCGGAGCGGCTTTGCCCACGGGATGGACCGGCAAGCTCTGGGCTCAGCATCAGGGCGTCCAGCACGCGTCGGCGGGGGAGGCGCCTGACTACCTCCTGCTGACCGACGCGGATATTGGCCATGCTCCGGACAACCTCCGGACCCTCGTCCCGCGCGCCGAGCGCGAAGGCTATGTGCTGGTTTCGCTGATGGCGCAATTGTCCTGCGGGAGCTGGGCCGAGCGTTTCCTCGTCCCCGCTTTCGTCTTCTTCTTTCAAATGCTCTATCCATTCGCCTGGGTCGCGCAGAAGGAGCGTAAGATCGCCGCCGCTGCCGGTGGCTGCATGCTGGTCCGGCGCGGGGTGCTCGAGCGCGCGGGCGGGATCGCCTCGATCCGGTCGGAGATCATCGACGATTGCGCGCTCGCCCGCCGCCTGAAGGCCGAGGGGCCGATCTGGCTCGGTTTGACCCGGCGCGCCACGAGCCTGCGGCCCTATGGCGGCTTCTGGGAGATCGGCCGCATGGTGTCGCGCTCGGCTTACGCGCAGCTCGGCTACTCGCCGCTGCTGCTTGCGGGAACCGTCGCCGGTCTGGTGTTGACCTTTCTGATGGCTTCGATCGTCACGCTTTTCGGCAGCGGACTGGCGCAGGCGGCGGGACTGTGTGCCTGGCTGCTGATGGCGTTCGCCTTCCAGCCCATGCTCCGCTTCTATCGCCTCTCACCTCTCTGGGGTTTCGCCCTGCCGGCGATCGCGGCGGCCTACACGCTGTTCACCGTGCAGTCCGCCCTGGAGGTCTGGCGCGGCCGCGGCGGGATGTGGAAGGGGCGCAGCCAGGCCATGGCAGGCGACACATGACCGGCGCTGCCGATTTCGCGTCGGGCAAAGGCCATCGGGACGAAAACTTCCCCGTCGCCTCCCGCTTGATTCGCCCGGAGCTGCGGCCGGCGATCCTGGCCTTCTATCGTTTCGTGCGGGCTGCGGACGATGTGGCGGATCATGCCCAGGCGGCACCCGATGAAAAGCTCGGGCAGCTTGCGCGGATGGAGGCCGGGCTGCGCGGCCAGGTCGGCGCCAGCCCGGAGGGTGAATCGTTGCGGGCTGTCCTGCAGGCCCGTGGCCTCTCGGATCGGCATGCGCTCGACCTGCTGGAAGCCTTTCGTCGCGACGTTACGAAGCGGCGCTACGCCGATTGGGCGGAGCTCATGGACTACTGCCGCTACTCCGCGGCCCCGGTCGGTCGCTACGTACTCGACGTCCATGGCGAGTCCTCGGCGCTCTGGCCGGCCAACGACGCACTCTGCACCGCGCTGCAGGTGGTCAATCATCTGCAGGACTGCGCCAAGGACTACCGGTCCATCGACCGGGTCTACATCCCGCTTGACGTGCTCGAAGCCAACGGAACGGGCGTCGACTCCCTGGCGGCGGCGCAGGCCTCGCCGGCGCTGCGCAAGGCGATCGAACAACTCGCCCGGCGCACGCAAACGCTGCTCGAAGAGTCACGGCCCTTCGCTGGAGACATCGCCGACCGCCGCCTGGCGCTCGAAGTCGGCGTCGTCCAGACCCTGGCCGAGAGCCTCGCGGCCCGGCTCACGCGCCGCGATCCCTTGTCGGAGCGCGTCCATCACCATCCGGTGGAGGCGATCGGCTTGGCGCTGCGCGGCGGGCTCAGCGTCGTTGCCGGCTGGCTCGGGCGCATCGGCCGTCACAAGCAGCCCCGGCTGGGCGACAGGCAGGGATGACGACCGAACCTCAGGCCGCTTCCGATCCGGCGGCGCTTCAGGCGCAGGTTTCCGGCAGCTCCTTCTACGCGGCGATGCGTGTCATGCCGAAGCCGGAGCGGGCGGCCATGTTCGCCATCTACAGTTTCTGCCGGATGGTCGACGACATCGCCGACGACGGCACGCGGCCGCGCGCGCTACGGGCCACGGAGCTCGACCGGTGGCGCGCTGACCTGGACGCGCTCTACGCCGACAGGCCGGCGGGGCAGGCCGGCTTCCTGAAGGACGCGGTCCATGACTTCGGCCTGCGGCAGGCGGATTTCCTGGCGGTGATCGACGGCATGCAGATGGATGTCGACGCCGACATCCGCGCGCCCGATCTTGAGACACTCAATCTTTACTGCGATCGGGTGGCGGTTGCGGTCGGGCGCCTGTCGATTCGCATCTTCGGCATGGAGGAGGGGCCGGGGCTGCAACTCGCGCACCGGCTGGGCCGCGCCCTGCAGCTCACCAACATCCTGCGCGACCTCGACGAGGATGCAGCGATCGGCCGTCTTTACCTGCCGCGCGAATTGCTGGCGAAGGCCGGCATGGTCACCACCGATCCCGGCGCCGCGATCGGCGATCCGCGCGTCGACGGCGCCTGCCGGGAGCTGGCCGCGCTGGCGCTCGAACACTTCGCGGCCGCCGACCGCGTGCTGCGCGCCAGGCCGCGTGGGCGCCTGCTGGCGCCGCGGCTGATGTCGGCCGTCTATCGTACCATCCTGCAGCGAATGCTTGTGGAGGGCTGGGTGGCGCCGCGCCGGCGCGTCCGCATCGGCAAGCCGCGATTGCTGTGGATCGTGGCCCGCTGCAGCGTCTTCGGATGACACGGCCGGTCGCGGGCGCGCGCGTTCATGTCGTCGGAGCCGGATTGGCCGGATTGTCGGCGGCGGTGACGCTGGCAGGCCGTGGCGTGCCGGTCGTGCTGTCGGACGCCGCCCGGCAGGCCGGCGGACGCTGCCGCTCCTACCATGACGGCGTGCTCGACATGGAGATCGACAACGGCAATCACCTCGTCCTCTCCGGCAACCAAGCCGTCGGCCGCTACCTCAGCGCCATCGGCGCCGAGGATCGAGTCGTCGGGCCGGCCCGGGCAGAGTTCCCGTTCTTCGACGTCGCCACGGGCCAGTCCTGGACGCTCCGTCCGAATGACGGGCCTATTCCGTGGTGGGCTCTGGTCGCCGGGCGCCGAGTGCCGGGCACACGCCTTGGCGACTATCTCGCCGTGGCGACCTTGATGCGGCGGCACGCCGGGCGGCGAATCGACGAGGTGCTGCCGTGCCGTGGCCTGCTGTGGGAAAAATTCCTGCGGCCAGTGCTGGTCTCCGCCCTCAATACGGCGCCGGAGGAAGGATCCGCCGATCTTGCGGGCGCGGTGATGCGGGAGACCTTCGCAAAGGGCGGCAGCAGTATCCGCCCCCGCGTCGCGATGCCCAGCCTGACCGGCGCCTTCGTCGAACCGGCGCTGCAGCGCTTGCGCCAGTCCGGCGCGGATATTCGGCTCGGGCGCCGGCTGGGCGCCCTGACACTGGAAAACGGCAGGGTGAGCGCACTGAGCTTCGCCGACGGCGAAGAACCCGTTGGTCCGGAAGAGAAGGTGATCCTCGCCGTGCCACCCTGGACGGCGCAGGAACTGCTGCCCGATCTCACCGTGCCCGACGCTTTCTGCGCCATCGTCAATGCGCATTTCAAGATCGCCCCGCCTGCCGGCGCGCCCCTGCTGGTGGGACTTGTCGGCGGCACCGCGGAATGGGTCTTCGCCTTCCCCGATCGGCTGTCCGTCACGGTGAGCGCCGCCGATCGTCTTGTGGACATGGATACGCAGGAGCTGACGGCCTTGCTCTGGCGGGACGTCGCTGCGGTCCATCGTCTCGATGGTCCGCCGCCGCCTTGCCGCATCGTGAAGGAGAAGCGGGCGACCTTCGCCGCCACGCCCGCACAGGACGCGCGGCGTCCCGCCTGCCCGACGCGCTGGGCGAACCTGTTTCTTGCCGGCGATTGGACCGACACGGGGCTGCCGGCGACGATCGAGGGCGCGCTGCGGTCCGGGGAAAAAGCCGCGGCACTCGTCCGATGAACGATGCAGTCGACGACCTGATGGCGATCGAGGCCGATATCCGCCGGGCGGCACAAGCGCTGCTGCGCCAGCAGCAGGGCGACGGGCATTGGGTCTTCGAGCTCGAGGCGGATGCGACGATTCCGGCCGAGTACGTTCTGTTGCGCCAGTATCTGGGCGAGCCCGACGATCGGGAACTCGAGCGCAAGATCGGCGTCTACCTGCGCCGCATCCAGGGCGGCCATGGCGGCTGGCCGCTGTTCCATGGCGGTGCGTTCGACATCAGCGCGACGGTGAAGGCCTATTTCTGCCTGAAGATGATCGGCGACAGCCCCGATGCGCCGCACATGGCGCGGGCCCGCGCGGCGATCCTGGCGCACGGCGGCGCCCGGCGAGCCAATGTCTTCACGCGCATCCTGCTGGCGCAGTTCGGCGAGCTCTCGTGGGGCGACGTGCCGACCATCCCGGTCGAGCTGGTGCTGCTGCCGCGCTGGTTTCCCATCCATCTCTCCCGCATGTCGTACTGGGCGCGCACCGTCATGGTGCCGTTGCTGGTGCTGGCGGCGCTGCGCGTGCGGGCGCGCAACGCGCGCGGCATTCGCATCCAGGAACTCTTCGCCACGACCGGCAACGCGCCGCCCAAGGTGCTCACCCATCGGAAGCGCGGATGGGCGCTGTTCTTCAACGGACTGGACCGCGTCTTGAAAGTAGCTGAGCCCTTCTGGCCGAAATCCATGCGCCGCCGAGCCATCGAGCGCTGCGCTGCCTTCGTGACGGAGCGCCTGAACGGCGAGGACGGGCTGGGCGCGATCTACCCCGCCATGGCCAATGCCGTGTTGATGTACGACGCGTTGGGCCACCCGCCGGAGCACCCGCACCGCGCCATCGCCCGTCGCGCGATCGACAAGCTTCTGGTGATCCGAGAGGACGAGGCCTACTGCCAGCCCTGCGTCTCGCCGGTCTGGGACACTGCGCTCGCCGCTCACGCCCTGATGGACGTGGGGTCAGAGGAGGCGGTGGCCGCCGCGCGACGCGGCCTCGGCTGGCTGCTGCCGCTGCAGGAGCTGGAGGTGAAGGGTGACTGGGCCGATCGGCGTCCCGAGGTGCGTCCCGGCGGCTGGGCCTTCCAGTATCGCAACGCCCATTATCCGGATTTGGACGATACGGCGGTCGTCGTCATGGCCATGGATCGCGCGCGGCACGAGTTCGCGGCCGGCGACCTCTACGATGAGGCCGTGTCGCGCGGCGCGGAGTGGACCGTGGGACTGCAGAGCCGCAATGGCGGCTGGGGCGCCTTCGACGCCGACAACGTCGATCATTACCTCAACAACATTCCTTTTGCCGATCACGGCGCACTGCTCGACCCGCCGACCGCCGATGTCAGCGCCCGCTGTGTCAGCATGATGGCCCAGCTTGGCGAAACGGCGGACAACCCGACCATGCAGGCCGGGCTCGACTATCTCCGGCGCGAGCAGGCCGCGGATGGCAGCTGGTTCGGCCGCTGGGGCGTCAACTATGTCTATGGCACGTGGTCGGCTCTGTGCGCCCTGAACGCGGCCGGCCTCGACGCGGGCGATCCGTGCGTGCGCAAGGCGGCGGGCTGGCTGATCGCCATTCAGAACCCGGACGGCGGCTGGGGAGAGGATTGCACCAGCTACAAGCTCGACTATCGCGGCTACGAACCCGCGCCGTCCAACGCGTCACAGACGGCTTGGGCCCTTCTTGGGTTGATGGCGGCCGGAGAAGTGGACCATCCCGCTGTGGCGCGTGGCATGGCGTATCTGCAGCGCACCCAGGACGCGACCGGCCTGTGGCAGCAGGACGCCTATACCGGTGGCGGTTTCCCGCGCGTCTTCTATCTACGCTATCACGGCTACCCGGCGTTCTTCCCGCTGTGGGCCCTGGCGCGCTATCGCAATCTCAAGCGCGGCAACGTCCGGCGCGTGCGCCAAGGCATGTGATGATCCTTGCCGTCACCGGCCTGCAGCGGGAACGGGGCATCGTCGCGGGCCCCGATATCGAGGCCATCGCCAGCGGTGGCGATCCCGCACGGCTGGAAGCCGCGCTCGACCGGCTCGCTGGCACGGCGAGCGGCATCATCAGCATCGGCATCGCCGGAGCACTGGCGGCCGGCTTGCCGGTCGGGCAGTGGGTCGTGGCCGATGCCGTGCTGGTCGACGGCGAGTCGCTGCCGACCGACCCGGCCTGGACGAGCCGGTTGGCCGCTCGCTTGCCGGAGGCGACCAGGGGAGTCTTGCTTGGTGCCAACGCCATGGTGGCGGATGCGACGCAAAAGGCTGCGCTGCACAGCACGACCGGCGCCGTCGCTGTCGACATGGAATCGCATATCGTGGCGCGGGTGGCGCGGCGGCATCATCTGCCCTTTGCCGCGGCTCGCGTCATCTCCGATGCCGCGCACCACGATTTACCGCCGGCGGTTTTGGTCGGCATGAAATCGGATGGTGGGATGGATCTGCCGGCCGTCCTGCGCTCGCTGCTGGCGAACCCGGGCCAGCTTCCTGCCCTGATCCGGACGGGCCTCGAGGCGGAGCGGGGTTTTCGGGCGCTACTCCGCGGCCACCGCCGTCTGGGCCCCAGGCTTGCCGGCCCGGATCTCGGTTAGCCTCTGCTCGACATGGCCCGAGAAAACGAAATCGGCCGGACGCTGGCCTTCAAGGGAGATGTCCTTCGCCATCGCGCCGTCCGTACGGACGCCGCGCGCGGCAACCGACAGCGCCTTCAGGGGGTGGCGGATCATGTCTGTCACCGCCGACGCCTCGAAGCCGGAATGGACCATGCAATCGGCGCACTTCTCATAGTTGCCGACGCCGTACTTGTCCCATTCGGTGTCGTCCATGAGCTCGCGGAACGTCTTGGCGTAGCCCTCGCCCAGCAGGTAGCAGGGCTTCTGCCAGCCGAAGACCGTACGTGTCGGGTTGCCCCACGGCGTGCAGTGATAGGCCTCGTTCCCGGCGAGGAAATTCAGGAACATGACCGACTGGCTGAACGGCCATTTCCGGCCGCCATTGCCGCGCGCCAGGATGCCGCGAAACAGTTCCTTGGTCTTGGTGCGGTTCAGGAAGTGCTGCTGGTCCGGCGCGCGCTCATAGGCATAGCCGGGCGAGACGGTGATGCCATCGAGCCCGAGTGCCTTCATGTCGTCGAAGAAGTCGGCGACCTGCGCGGGATCGGCGTCGTTGAACAGCGTGCAATTGATGCTGACGCGGAAACCCTTCGACTTGGCGAGGCGAATCGCTTCGACCGCCTTGTCGTAGACGCCGCGCTGGCAGACCGACTTGTCGTGCATTGACTGGTTGCCATCGAGATGAATGGACCAGGTGAAGGAGGGATGCGGCTCGAAATCGTCGATCTTCTTGGCCAGCAGGAGCGCATTCGTGCACAGGATCACGAACTTCTTGCGGGCGAGGTAGCCTTTGACGATGGCCGGCATCTCGCGGTGCAACAGCGGCTCGCCGCCGGCGATCGAGACCACCGGCGCACCGCACTCATCGATCGCCGTCATGCACTCGTCGTACGACAGGCGCTGGTTCAGGATCTCGTCGGGATAGTCGATCTTGCCGCAACCGGCGCAGGCCAGGTTGCAGCGAAACAACGGCTCCAGCATCAGCACGAGAGGGTAGCGCTTGCGCCCGGCCAGGTGCTGACGGACCACGTATGTTCCGATTCGAGCCGCCTGCAGCAGAGGAATTCCCACGACAACGCTCCTCTATCCAACCGACGGTACGACGGTCTTGCCCGACGGCTTTCTAAGCTCGTTGGGTAGCCTGAACTCGATATTCTCGCGCACGCCGTCCATCTGCTCGACCTCGACCTTGCCATGCCGGCGCAGGGCCTCGATGACATCGAGCACCAGTTCTTCGGGCGCGGACGCGCCCGCGGTCAGCCCGACGGTCTCAACCCCGGCCAACCATGCCGGATCGATCTCGCTGCCATCGGCGACCAGATGGCTCGGCAGTCCTTGCTCCACGCCGATTTCCCGCAGCCGATTCGAGTTGGAGCTGTTGCGGCTGCCGACCACCAGCAGCAGATCCACCACCTCGCACAACTCCCGCACTGCCGACTGTCGATGTTGGGTCGCATAGCAGATATCCGAGACGTCCGGCCCCTCGAGATTCGGGAAACGCCCCTGAAGGGCGGCGATCACGCCCCGCGTATCGTCCACGCTCAGCGTGGTCTGGGTCACGTAGGCGACAAGCGCGTCGTCGGGAAGCTCGAGTCGCGCGACATCCTCGACCGTGGAGACGAGATGGACCGGCGCGCCAACCTGGCCGATGGTCCCCTCGACCTCGGGATGGCCGGCATGGCCGATCAGGATCAGATGGCGGCCGCGCGCCACGTACCGCTTGCCCTGGATGTGGACCTTCGAGACCAGAGGGCACGTGGCGTCGAGGACGGGCAGACCGCGAGATTTCGCCTCGTCGATGATCGACTGGGCGACGCCGTGGGCGCTGAAAATCGTCACGGCGCCGTCGGGAATTTCATCCAGCGTCTCGACAAAGACCGCACCCATGCGCTCGAGCTTCTCGACCACATGGCGGTTGTGCACGATTTCATGGCGGACATAGACCGGGGCGCCGAATTTCTCGAGGGACCTCTCGACAATCTCGATCGCCCGGACCACCCCCGCACAGAACCCCCGAGGCTGAGCCATAAGAACCCGCATCCAGATCAATTCCTTCCATCAGCGTCATCGCGATCGGACATTTGCAATCGTGGATTGCCTCAAGCGCAACAGCGGGATTGCAATGGCAGTACGTCAAAGGGCGTCGCCGGTGAGCGACCAAGTAGCTCATGCCTGCCAGTCAGGCCATTTGCAAATCTGAAACATTTTCCGATACCGTCGTCCCGGATACAAGTGGCGCGTTGGCGCGTGCACTGCAATGCCCTGCGGAAAAAGACGGCACTGTGTTATCCGCAAGATACTGCCATGTGAAGCGCGAAAGCGGTCTGATTGTTGCGACGCCATTCGCGCGACGCATGATTGCAATCCACTGCGGCTCTAGGGGCCTTTGCCTTGGTACCTGTATGCCGCCGAATCGGCTTCCGGCTTGGCTTGCGAACTCCACAGCCGCAGCGCCTTGAGCGCGGCCTCGGCCAGTTGAGGCAGGAAGCTGGGGCGCAGCAATTCCGGTTCGAAGGCGCTCATCCGACGGCTGTTTTCCGAATAGCAGTCCTCGAGGAACCGCCGGAAATTGAACCCGTCGAGGAACATGCTGACCTGGGTGGCGGCGAAATTCTTGCCGTCATTCAGTTCCTTGCCACGCCGCGCCAAGCCAGCCATGCGGCCGACGGCGCGCAGGTAATAGCGCAGGCTGGTGAGCGGCAGGATCGTCCTGGCGACCCATCCTCGCCGCGCCTCCGTGTAGGCCATCCAGTTGACGAAGAAGACGATGTGACGGGTTTCCTCGTACATCAATGTTTCGAAAATCTTGAGCAACTCCCTGGGGAGAAACTCCGACTGCAAGGCGATCTTGAACAGGCCGAAACCCAGGAACGAATCAAGGCATTCGCCGAAACCAAAATCCTTGAACCGCGTTTCGATGTTTTTGCTGATGTCCTCCATCGGCCGCTCGGCAGCGTCCAGACCGTACTTCTCGATCATCACGCGGATCAACCTGGCGTGACGGGTCTCCTCCAGGCCCTGCAGGGCAAGGGCTTCGCGCAGGACCGGATCGGCCACCGTTTCGGTGAACGCGGCCACGATCGCTCCGGCCCGGCGCTCAGTGTAAAACACTTCTTCCCAGAATGGTACGGACCGCATCCGGTGCAGCGCCTCGTCGTCCAGCACGGGCCACGGCAGGGTCGTCGGATCGTATTCGCTGTAGGTCTGCGTAAACTGCCGACAGAAGGCATCGCGATGTTCTAGCGACCCGATTTTCATGCTACTCGCCCTTTCTCGCGTGCATTCAAAGCCACCGATCTCGTCTTGTCCATTCCCGGCTTACACTATCCCACCGACCGTCTCCGTATCCATTCTTGAGGCGTTTTGTGTCCATCAGGACTTCGTTGATCGGTCGTGTCGTCGCGGCCAGCACCCGCCATCCGGTGATCGTGCTCCTCCTTGGCGTCGTGCTGACCGGGGCGGCGCTGGTCTATACGGCGCAGCATTTTGCCCTGACCGCCGATACTTCCGAACTGATCTCGACGAAGTTGAAGTGGCGGCAAAACGAGCTGGCGTTCGACCGCGCGTTCCCGCAGTTCAGCAATCTCACCATGATCGTGGTGGACGGCGCGACCCCCGAGCTGGCCGACGCCGCGGCCACAAGGCTCACCGCGACGCTGCAGGCAAAGCCCGAACTTTTCAAGGCCGTGCGACGCCCCGACGGCGGTGCGTTTTTCGATCGCAACGGGCTGCTGCTGCTCTCGCTGGATGAGGTCGCCGCGGCCACGCAAGGGCTCACGCGGGCGCGGCCCATGCTTGCCGCGCTCGCCGCCGATCCCAGCCTGCGCGGCGTCCTGGCCACCATCTCGAACGCCCTGGAAGGGATCAAATACGGACAGGCGACGCTCCATGACGTCGAGCCCGCGATGACGGCGCTCGCGGACACGTTTGAAAAAGCGGCAGCCGGCCAGCCGGCCTTTTTCTCCTGGCGTACGCTCATCGCCGGGCAGCCTGCAAGGCCGAGCGAGACGCGGCACATCGTTCTGGTCCAGCCGGTCATGGACTATGCGGCGCTGGAGCCCGGAGCGGCCGCGAGCGAAGCCATCCGCGCGACGGCCCGGTCTCTCGGCCTGGATGCGGAGCATGGGGTGACCGTGCGCCTGACCGGCCAGGTGCCGCTGTCGGACGAGGAATTCGCGACGCTGGCCCAGGATGCGCACCTGCTGCTCGGCGCGATGTTTGTCGCCCTGTTGGGAATCCTATGGCTGGCGGTGCGTTCCGCGCGCGTCGTGATCGCGATCCTCGTCACCACGATCGTCGGCCTGATCATGACGGCCGCCATCGGCTTGCTGGCGATCGGCCGCTTCAATCTCATCTCGGTCGCCTTCATCCCGCTCTTTGTCGGGCTGGGCGTCGACTTCAGCATCCAGTTCAGCGTCCGCAGCCTGGCGGAGCGCCTGATACATGCCAATTTGCGGGCGGCGCTGATCGCGACCGGCGCGACCATTGGACGGGCGCTGGCACTGTCGGCGGCCGCCATTGGCGCCGGCTTCTTCGCTTTCCTTCCGACCAGCTATGTCGGTGTGGCCGAACTTGGGACCATCGCCGGTCTCGGCATGATCGTGGCCTTCGCCTTGTGCATCGTGTTGCTGCCCGCGCTTTTGATGCTGTTGCGTCCGCCGGCCGGCCGGCTGGCCGAGGTCGGCTTCACGATGCTGGCGCCCGTCGATACCTTGGTGCGCCGGTACCGCCGGACAGTCCTGGCCGGCGCGCTTGTCGTGGCGGTCGTCTCGTGTGCGCTGCTGCCGTTGGTGCGTTTCGACTTCGACCCGCTGAACCTCAAGAGTTCCAAAGTGGAGTCGATGGCGGCCCTCCAGGCCCTCTCGTCCGATCCCGATTGGACGCCCGATGCGATCAACATTCTCAGCCCCTCCCTGGCCGCGTCGGAGCCACTCGTGCGCCGCCTCGATGCCCTGCCGGCAGTCTCGCGGACCGTCACGCTCAACAGCTTCGTGCCTGCACAGCAGAAGGAGAAACTGGCGCTGATCGGCAACGCCGCGACGCTCCTCAAACCCGTTCTCGATGTTGCCCCGCTCGCGCCGCCATCGGACCCGGAATTGCAGCAAAGCCTGGCCGTGACGGCCGCTTCATTACGCCGTGTGGCGGCCGACGCGACTGAGGCTGCTGCCGTCACGGCGCGTCGGCTCGCCGATGTGCTGGAGCGTCTGCAGGCCGCCACGCCAGATGTCCGCGTGGCCGCCGCTTTTGCCGTGGTTACGCCGCTCAGGGTCATGCTCGAGCAGACCCGTGCGCTGTTGCAGGCCGGGCCGGTGACGCCGAAGACCCTGCCTCCTGAGCTTGTCGCCGACTGGATCGCGAAGGACGGCCGCGCCCGGATCCAGGTCCTGCCGCGCGACAACGGAGAAGACAACGCATCGCTGCGGCGCTTCGCGGATGCGATCCTCGCCATCGCGCCGGATGCGACCGGCAGGCCGATTTCCATCAGCGCGTCCGGCGACACCGTCGTCGAAGCGTTCCTTCAGGCCGGGCTTTATTCGCTCCTTGCCATCATCCTGCTCCTGGCGGTGGTGCTGCGCCGGGCCCGGGATGTGGTCTTGACGATGCTGCCTGTGCTGCTGAGCGGGCTGTTGACGTTCGCGACCTGCGCGGCGCTCCACTTGCCGCTCAATTTCACCAACATCATCGCACTGCCCCTCCTGTTCGGCGTCGGCGTCGCCTTCAACATCTATTTCGTGTTGGCGTGGCGGGCGGGCGAGGCCGGGATGCTGCAGTCGAGCCTGATGCGCGCCGTCGTCTTCAGCGCGCTCACGACGGCCACGGCGTTCGGCGCCTTGTGGCTGTCGAGCCATCCCGGCACGGCCAGCATGGGCAGGTTGCTGATGATCTCCCTGGGCTGGGAGCTTCTCGTCACGTTGCTGTTCCGGCCTGCCTTGCTCGCGCAGCCGCCGGCGAAATAGGGCCTGGGACGACTGGCTTGCGGCCAGCGGGTCGCGCGGGCACGATGGCGGCGCAGAAAAGGGAGTGGGAGGTCGCTCATGTCGAACGAGTTGGCCAAGGTGTTGCGGCGCTTCGAAGAGCGGCTGGCTCACCTTGAATCCGGGGTCCACGCCCCGCCCGCATACTGGAAACGATTTCACCTGCACAACGCGCTGGGGGCCCTCAAGGACGATCATTCCGCCGCCGATTTGCATCTCGACGAATTCGACAGGGCGGAACTCGCCCGGGAATTTCCGGAGCTCGAAGCCGACAGGGTGCCGACCGTCGAGGAGCTGAGATCCCGCTTCGACATGATCGCCGGCGGAATGCTGTAGGGCAGGGGAGAGCTCTCATGAAAGCTGAACAGGGAAACGCCCAACCATTGACCCAGGCCGAAATCGACCAGCGCGTGTTCGATCTCTATGACGAGTATTGCCATGGACGCATCGATCGCCGCGCCTTCCTGCAGCGGGCCGCCGTCGTGACCATCGGCGGTCTTGCCATGGCGCAGGCGCTGTTGCCGCGTTACGCGCAGGCCCAGACGATCTCTTTCACCGACGAGCGCATCAAGGCTAACTACGTCACCTACCCGTCGCCCGGCGGCAACTCGGGCACCATGCGCGGCTACCTGGTGCAGCCCACGGGCAACGGGCCGTTTCCGGTCGTCCTGGTGATCCACGAGAATCGCGGGCTCAATCCCTACATCGAGGACGTGGCGCGCCGCGCCGCGACCGAGGGATTCCTGGCCCTGGCGCCCGACGGATTGTTTCCGGTCGGCGGCTATCCGGGCAACGACGATGACGGCCGCACGCTGCAGGCCGGCCTCGACCAGGGCAAGCTGCGCACCGACATGCTGAACAGCGCGCGCTATCTCAAGGCGCACGCGCTGTCGTCGGGCAAGCTCGGCGTCACCGGCTTCTGCTGGGGCGGCGGCGCGACCAACTTCCTGGCCACCGCCCTCGGCGCCGACATGAAAGTGGGGGTTCCGTTCTACGGCGCGGCGCCCGAGACTGCCGCAGTGGCGGCCATCAAGGCGCCGCTTCTGGTCCAGTACGCCGAAAACGACGAGCGCATCGACTCGATGTGGCCGGCCTACGAGGCGGCGCTCAAGGCCGCCAGCGTGCCGCACGAGATGTACATCTATCCCGGCACCCAGCACGGCTTTCACAACAACTCGACGCCCCGCTACAACGAGGCTCAGGCCAAGATCGCGTGGGAGCGCACGATCGTCTTCTTCAAGAAGAATCTCGCCTGAAGGTTTGAGACGCGGGCCTGCGGCCTTGTGACTGCCTCCGGACCATTGTCTGGGGGCCGCTCGATGTTATGCTTACAATAAGCTGAATACGCCCGGTCATAAGGGCGGACACCGGTCGCGCTTCGCGCGTCGGTAATGGGTGTGGGATAGGGAAACGCTGCGAGGGCCTATGTCGGCACTCCTCGACGTGAGGAATTTGCACACCGAGTTTCGGACCGGTGCCGGGTTGGTGCGCGCCGTCGACGGCGTGTCCTATACCGTCGATCCCGGCGAGACGGTGGCCATCGTGGGCGAGAGCGGCTCGGGCAAATCGGTGGGCGCGATGTCGATCCTGCGCCTCATTCCCGATCCGCCGGGACGCATCACCCAGGGCCAGATCCTGTTCGCCGGCCGCGACCTGCTGGGCCTCTCCGCTGACGAGATGCGGGCGGTGCGTGGCAACGAGATCGGCATGGTGTTCCAGGAGCCGATGACTTCGCTCAATCCGGTGCTGACCATCGGTCGCCAGATCACCGAAACGCTGCAGCAGCATCGCGGCGCCGACCGGGCGACCGCGGACCGGCGCGCCGTCGAGCTGCTTTCCCTGGTCGGCATCGCCGATCCCGAGCGCCGCCTGCGGCAGTACCCGCACCAGCTTTCCGGCGGCATGCGCCAGCGCATCATGATCGCCGTGGCGCTCACTTGCGAGCCACGGCTGATCATCGCCGACGAGCCGACCACGGCGCTCGACGTGACGATCCAGGCGCAGATCCTGGAGCTGATGACCGGGCTGACGCGCCGCCTCAACGTCGCGCTGATCATCATCACGCACAATCTCGGCGTCGTCGCGCGCTACGCCGGACGGGTCAACGTCATGTACGCCGGTCGGCTGGTCGAGAGCGGCTCGGCGGCTGAGGTCTATCACGACCCACGCCACCCCTACACGTTGGCGCTGCTGCGCTCGGTGCCGAGGCTCGACCGGCCGCGCCAGGCGCGCCTCGATCCGGTCGAGGGCCAGCCGCCCGACCTGACGCGCCTCGACGGCGGCTGCGCCTTCCGCCCGCGCTGTCGGTTCGCGGTCGAGGCCTGCGCGGCGTCGCAGCCCACGCTCGAACAGGCTGGAGCGGCTGGGCATCTGTCGGCCTGCTTCCGCCGCGACGAGATCGCGGCCACCCCGGTCGCCGCATGACCGAGGCGCGGCCGCTGCTCGAGGTGAGGGACTTGCACATGCACTTCCCGATCTCCGAAGGCGTGCTGATGCGGCGCCAGATCGGCGAGGTGAAGGCGGTCGACGGCATCCACTTCAGCGTGCGGCGCGGCGAGACGCTCGGCCTGGTGGGCGAGAGCGGCTGCGGCAAGACGACGACGGGCCGCTGCATCCTGCAGCTCGAGCAGCCGACGTCGGGCGCCATCCTGTATGACGGCATCGACATCAACACCCTGTCGCGCCGCGAGCAGCTGGCGCTCCGGCGGCGTATCCAGGTGATCTTCCAGGATCCCTACAGCTCGCTCAATCCGCGCATGAAGGTGGGCGACATCATCGGCGAGCCGATCCAGGTGCACGGCCTGGCGCCCGATGTGACGCGGCGTATAGCGCGCGTGCGTGAGCTGCTGTCGGTCTGCGGTCTCGACCCCAACTTCGCCGATCGCTATCCGCACGAGATGTCGGGTGGGCAGCGCCAACGAGTCGGCATCGCGCGGGCGCTCGCGCTGGAGCCGGAGTTCATCGTCTGCGACGAGGCGGTGTCGGCGCTCGACGTGTCGATCCAAGCGCAGGTGATCAACCTCCTGGAGGATCTTCGCGAACGTTTCGGCCTCACCTACCTGTTCATCGCCCACGACCTGTCGGTGGTGCGCCATCTCTGCCAGCGGGTCGCGGTGATGTATCTCGGCCGCATCGTCGAGCTGGCCGACTGCGACGCGCTGTTCGACGACCCGTTGCATCCCTACACCCGCGCCTTGCTTGCCGCCGTGCCGGTGCCGGATCCGACGATCGAGGCTGGCCGCGCGTTCCAACCGGTGCGCGGCGAGGTGCCAAGCCCCATCAATCCGCCCGCCGGCTGCGTGTTCCATCCGCGTTGCACGATGGCGGTCGAGAGCTGCCGGCGGTCGCGGCCCGAGCTGCGCGAATTGCGGCCTGGCCATTGGGTGGCGTGCAGCGAAGTGAATTGAACCTGGACCGATCGAGACAAAAACGGGGCGAAAAGGGAGGCCTGACATGAAGAATCGAACCGGATGGCTGGCGGAAAGTCTTTCCATTGCTCTCTCGGCGGCGTTGGCAGCTGCGCTGACCGCGGCGCCGGCAAGCGCGGAAAACATCAAACGCGGCGGCATCCTCACCTACATGATTCCGGCCGATGCGCCGCCGAGTCTCGACGGCCACAAGGAAAACACCTACGCCACGCTGCATGCCACGGCGCCGTTCTACAGCACGCTGATCGCCATCAATCCCGACAATCCATCGTCGTCGACGGATTTCGTCTGCGATCTCTGCACCGAAATGCCGAAGGCGACCGACGACGGCAAGACCTACACCTTCAAGATCCGCAATGGCGTGAAGTTCCACGACGGCACGCCGCTCACGGCCGCCGACGTGGCGACGAGCTGGCAGTACATCGTGCATCCGCCCAAGGGCGTGTCGAGCGCGCGCGAGAGCTACATGGTGATGGTCGACACGGTGGAGAATCCCGATCCCGAGACCGTGGTGTTCAAGCTGAAGTTCGCCACCTCGGCCTTCCTGCCCGCCCTCGCCGATCCGTTCGCCTACATCTACAAGAAGGAGACCCTGGAGAAGGACCCCACATGGTATGAGAAGAACATCCTGGGGTCGGGGCCCTTCAAGTTCGTCACCTATGAGACCGGCCAGTCGATCAAGGGCGTGCGCAATCCCGACTACTACCACGAGGGCCAGCCCTATCTCGACGGCTTCACTGCCATCTTCGCCGCCAAGCAGTCGGTGCGCGTCGACGCCATTCGCGCCGACCGTGCCGCGACTGAGTTCCGCGGCATGCCGCCGTCGGCGCGCGATGAGCTGGTCAAGGAGCTGGGCGACAAGATCACGGTGCAGACCAGCGACTGGAACTGCGTGAACCTCCTGACGCCCAACCAAAAGAAGAAGCCGTTCGACGACGTCCGGGTGCGCCGCGCCATGGCGCTGGCGATCGACCCGTGGAAGGGTGCCCCGGCGCTCTCCAAGATCGCCACCGTCCACACGGTGGGCGGCCTGGTCTTCCCGGGCTCGCCGCTGGCGGCGACCAAGGAGGAGCTGCAGAAGATTGTGGGCTTCGGGCCCGACATCGAGAAGTCGCGGGCCGAGGCGAAGAAGCTGCTCGAGGAGGCCGGCGCTACCGGACTCAAGTTCGAGCTGATGAACCGCAACGTCGACCAGCCCTACAAGTTCGTCGCCACCTGGGCGATCGACGAATGGAGCAAGATCGGCCTCAAGGTGACCCAGCGCGTGCTGCCCACCGGGCCGTTCTACGACGCGCTGCGCAGCGGCAGCTTCGAGGTCGCCGTCGAGTTCAACTGCCAGAACATGGTCAATCCGCTGCTCGACGTCGCCAAGGTGTTGCCGCGCTCGGTTTACCCCGAGAACTACGGCGGTTACGAGGACCCGAAGCTGATCGAGATCTACAATTCGATGCTGCGCGAGACCGACCCGGCCAAGCAGCGCGCCAAGATGCGCGAGTTCGAGACCTATGCGCTCGACACCCAGGTGGACACCATCATGACGCCGTGGTGGAGCCGCATCATCACCCACCGCTCCTATATGAAGGGCTGGAAGATCAGCCCGAGCCATTACCTCAACCTCAACCTGGCGAACATCTGGCTGGACAAGTAGGGCGGGGCCGCACCGGGGCTCGCCCATGTACCGCTACATCCTGAACCGCCTGTTGCTGTCGATCCCGACCCTGATCGGGGCGGCAGCGCTGGTGTTCATCCTGATGCGTCTGATCCCCGGCGACATCTGCGTGGTGCGGCTGGGCTCGGGCGGCTCGATCAACCCGACGGCGGTCGCCAACTGCCACGCCCAGCTCGGTCTCGACCGTTCGCTGGTGCTGCAGTTCTTCGACTTCATCGCGGGATTCGCGCGGGGCGATTTCGGCACGTCGATGTGGTCGGGCAAGCCGGTCAGCCAGGAGATCGCCACGCGCATCCCGGTGTCGCTGGAGATCGCCCTGCTGGCCACCCTGGTGGCCGGTGCTGATCGCCATCCCGCTGGCACGATCTCGGCGCTGCACCAGAACAGCTGGCTCGACCATATCGTGCGCACGGTGGCGATCGCGGGCATCGCCACGCCGTCGTTCTGGCTCGGCATCATGTCGATCCTGGTCGTGCTGGAGGTCTCGCATCTCGCCTTCGGCGCCCCCTGGATGCCGCCGATCGACTATGTCTCGCTGTGGGACGATCCGCTGCGCAACCTGTCGATCGTGATCCTGCCCGCGATCACCATCGGCTATCGCTATTCGGCGGTGACCATGCGGATGACGCGCTCGGCCATGCTCGAGGTGCTGCGCGAGGACTATATCCGCACCGCCCGCGCCAAGGGCCTGTTCGAGCACATCGTCGTCAATCGCCACGCGCTGCAGAATGCGCTGCTGCCCGTGGTCACCCTGATTGGCATCGAGTTCGCCTTCCTGATCGGCGGCCTCGTCGTCACCGAGCAGGTGTTCAACCTGAACGGCATCGGCCGGCTGTTCGTGCTGGCGGTGCAGAACCAGGATTACACGCTCACCCAGGCGCTGGTGATGCTGACGGTGGCCATCTTCGTCGTCACCAACCTTGCGGTCGACGTTCTCTATGCGTGGCTCGATCCGCGGATCCGGTTCGGGTGAGGGGAGTTTCGCGATGACAGTCCTGGCCCAAGACGCTCCCGCGCTCCGCCGCTCGTCGCTCGATACTGCGTTCGCCTTCTCGCGCCGCCAGCCGCTCGGCACCTTCGGCCTAGTGGTCGTCGTCGTCGCCGCGATCGCGGGCCTGTCGGCCGAATGGATCGCACCCTACAGCCCGACCGCCAACGATTTCGGCGCCATGACCGAGCCGCCCAGCGCCGCCCACTGGCTGGGTACCGACCAGTTCGGCCGGGATCTGCTGTCGCGCATCATCTACGGCGCGCGCACCGCTCTGATCATCGGTTTCGTCTCGGCTTTCGTCGGCGGTTTCGCCGGCCTCGTGCTGGGCGTCGGCAGCGCCTATTTCGGCGGCGTGATCGACCTCGTCCTGCAGCGCGTGATGGACGTGCTGATGGCCTTCCCGCTGATCATCATGGCGCTGGCCGTGGTCGCGATCTTCGGCACCGGCGTGCAGAACGTGATCGTCGCCATCACCGTGCCGCTGGTGCCGCGCTGCGCGCGCGTGGTGCGGGCGAGCGCGCTTTCGATCCGCGAGGTGCCCTACATCGACGCCGCACGGACCTGCGGCTTCGGCCATGCCCGCATCATCCTGCGCCACATGGTGCCCAACGTCGTGGCGCCGTTCCTGATCATGCTGACCGCCTTCGTCGGCCAGGCGATCCTTGCCGAGGCATCGCTGTCCTATCTGGGGCTCGGCGTGCAGGAGCCGACGCCGGCCTGGGGCCTGATGCTGCAGGGCGGCGCCGAGGAATACGCCTCGACGGCGCCGTGGATCGCCATCTTTCCCGGCCTGGCGATCGCGCTCACCGTGTTCGGCTTCAGCCTGTTCGGCGATGCGCTGCGCGACGCCATCGACCCCAAGCTGCGCGACCGGTGATCTACGCCCCGCTCAATCCGCCGAGCGCGTTGAGGGCGGGCGCGAAGCCGCTGAGCGGGGCGGTCTGGATCACCGCCTCGATCACCTCGGTGCGGCTCAGCCCCATGTTGAGCGCCGACTGGCCGAACTTCTTCACCTGGCCGTCGAGCTTGAGCGCCGTGAACGCCGCCACCGCGACCAGCGCTCGTCGCCGCAGGTCGAGGCCGGGCCGGAACCAGATCTCGCCGTAGCCGTACTGGACCGCCAGCGGATAGAGCGCGCCCGTCACTTCATTGCCGGGCGCGGCGTAGCCCTGCGTCGCGCGCTCGCCGTGCAGCTGCTGCATCAGCTCGCGGCCGCGCGCACTCAGCGCTTCGAGCGAGTCCTCGCGTGCGGTCTCCTCCGGGATCGCCACGCCGCGCGCGGCGAACACCGCGCTGGCCGCCTCGACGGCCTCTTCCGACGCCGCGAAGCCGGCATAGATGCCGATCTGGATCAGGATCTCGACGATCGCCCGCGCCGACAGGCCGAGATCGAGCGCCGCGCCGACGTGGCGGCCGAGCTTGGGCAGGCGCTGGACCGCGCCGAGGGCCGCCAGCGCGCACACCATGCGGTCGTCGAGCGCGAGGCCCGGCCGGCTCCAGATCGCGCCGTAGCTCGCCTCGGTGTTGAGCGTCCGCATGAGCGCCGGCGTGCCGTCGTCGTCGCCGAACAGGCGCCGGCGCATGGCCTCCCCTTGATCGCGTAGCGAATCGCGTCCCTTCATGGCAGCACCGTCCTGGTGAGAGTCAAAACGCAACCTCGCCAGCGAGATGGCAACGCGTGAAATGGCCGGGCGAGATCTCGCGCAGCTCGGGCGCCTCGACCCGGCAGCGGGCGACGGCGTGGCGGCAGCGCGGGTGGAAGTAGCAGCCGGACGGCGGCGCGGCGGGGCTCGGTACCTCGCCGCCTAAAAT